>OGLM01003173.1_pt1 | contig 13789 bp, 7 predicted proteins | sample 1572531 | NCBI WGS metagenome assembly OGLM01 (sample SAMEA2581909, study PRJEB24529) | metagenome | biome: Human gut stool | place: China | collected 2011 | reverse complement strand
ATAGCCCACGCCTGCACATTCTATTACGGCAAGGTCGCTCTCGGTATGGACGAGCTTTCCGCTAAGTGAATATATCATATTATTTCTCCTCAAAATGGCAACTTTGTTGAAGGTCTCAGGCAGATAGCGGTTGTAACAAAGAACGGGGCTGTCGGAGAGATACTGTCTACCGCTCTGTTTGCCGCCGGTCCGGAACAGCGTGAAACGTTGCTTGCCAGTCTCCGCCCTTTACTTGTCAATCACTTCCTGATTGGTTATTAATCGACCGCATTATTTCTTCTTTCTGGCGATAAAACACGTCTGGAATGGTCTTTTGACCATATTATTCCATTTATCGGTCTATTTCTTTTATTACTTCTGTTGATTTTTGGTTTTCTTTGTAGCGTCGATTATCAATCTAACTTTTATATGAAAAATAAGATTTTATTAGTAGGGCTGTTTTGCTGTAGCCTTGTATCAACAGAAGCACAAGTATTATTGGATAAGAACGCTGGTAAAAACAGTTTTCCCATCGTTTCACCGGCTGCCAATGTCGTTGTTTGTTTTGATGGCAAGGATGAAACTGTCGTTCGTAAGAGTGTGACTTTATTTGCAGACGACGTTCGTCGTGTGACGGGACAGGACCTGAAAACACAAGCAAGTAATCCGGGTGATGTCTCGGCTCGTTATGCCATCATCGTGGGAACTGTCGGAAAAAGCGCATGGATCAATGCGCTGGTAGCCAAAAAGAAGATAGACACAACTCCCATCACCGGTGGATGGGAACGTTATATGATAGAAACGGTTGATAATCCTGCACCGGGTATTAAGAAAGCCATTGTCGTAGCTGGTAGTGACAGGCGTGGTACGGCTTACGGACTTCTCTCCATATCTAAAGCGATAGGTGTGTCTCCCTGGTACTGGTGGGCCGATGCTCCGATAAAACAACAGAAAAAACTGGCTGTCAACGTTCATAAATTCATTTCAAAAGAACCTGCTGTCAAGTTCAGAGGTATCTTTATCAATGACGAAGACTGGGGACTTTATCGCTGGTCAAAGAACAATTATGAGAAAGAACGTGGAAACTTCGGACCGAAAACATACGCGCAGATTTGTGAGTTACTGCTCCGTCTTCAGGCAAATTATCTGTGTCCGGCCATGCACGATGCGTCTATGGCATTTCATCGTATACCGGAGAATAGATTGGTAGCAGATAGTTTCGCCATCGTGATGGGGTCTTCTCACTGCGAACCGCTGTTGTTCAACACGGCAAGCGAGTGGAAACGTGACAAGATGGGCGAATGGGATTACATCAACAATAGAGCGGGAGTAGACAGTGTGCTGAGAGCACGTGCGAATGAATGTGCTCCTTTTGAGAATGTGTACACTCTGGCTCTGCGCGGATTGCATGACAGAGCGATGAATGCGAGCAATGATATGGCGGATAGAAAACAGATGCTCCAAGATGCATTGATGGCACAAAGAAAGATGCTGATTGATGCGACGGGTAAGCGTGGCGAAGATATCCCGCAAGCCTTTACTCCTTATAAAGAGGTGCTGGATGTATACGACGAGGGACTGGAACTGCCGGATGATGTTACGATTATATGGCCGGACGACAACTATGGCTATATGAAGCGTCTGAGCAGTCCGAAAGAACAGAAGCGTTCGGGACGTTCGGGTGTTTATTATCATTCTTCCTATCTGGGCAAGCCTCACGACCATCTTTGGATGAACACCACTTCACCCACGCTGATGTACGAAGAACTTCGCAAGGCTTATGACATGACGGCAGACCGGATCTGGCTGCTCAATGCCGGTGATATCAAATCATGTGAGTTTGCTGTAGATTTCTTCCTGTCGATGGCTTATGATATCGATTCTTTCGATTTTGACAGAGCGGCTACTTATCGCACGGAATGGTTGTGTGGTATGCTGGGTGATGAATACCGCAATGAGTATCAGGATGTGATCAACTCATTCTACAAACTGGCTTTTGCCCGCAGACCGGAGTTTATGGGATGGGGCTATCAGTGGGCTACCGATAAGCATGGAAGAGAACGGAATACAGATACTGATTTCTCCTTGACGAATTACAGGGAAGTGGATTCACGCCTGAGTGAATACCGCCGGATCGGAAGCATTACAGAGAAGATTCTGAATAAGCTGCCGGAAGAGAAAAAGGCCTGCTTCTACCAGTCATTGTATTATCCGGTGAAAGGATGTGAGTTGCTGAACAGAATGATACTGGACGGACAGAGAAACCGTTGGTACTCCATTCAGCAAAGAGCGTCTACCGGCGAACTGGAGAAAAAAGTGAAGGCTTGTTATGATAGTCTGCAAGTCATTACCAAAGGATATAATTCGCTGCTCGGTGGCAAATGGGATCATGTAATGACAATGAAACAGGGATTTGCCGCTGCTTACTTTGAACTTCCGGCATTAAGAAAGACTTCACTGGCATCTGATGCTACACTGGGCGTAATGGCAGAGGGAGAAGATGTGCTGAAAGGTCTGAAGAGTTTCCACTCCTTGCCTTGCTTCAATACTTACCTGCGTCAGTCATATTATGTGGATGTTTTCAATAAAGGGGCAAGCCCTTTGAAATGGAAGGCATCTGTTACGGAAAACTGGATTTTATTGAGCAAGAAGGCAGGCGAAACGGCTACGGAAGAACGTATTGAAGTATCGGTAGACTGGGCAAAAGTACCGGTTGGAGAGAAAGTTTTCGGGGTATTGGAAATTACTTCTGACCGGGGCGAGAAAGAGAATGTTTACATCTCTGTATTCAATCCTTCTTCTCCATCCCTTGCCGAAATGGATACTTTATTTGTGGAACATAACGGATATGTCTCTATCGATGCGGCAAGCTTCCACCGGAAAGTGGAAAATAAGGCGATCAAGATGAGAACCATTCCTAATCTGGGGATAGAGAATACGGCTATTCAGTTGGGTGATCCGACGGCTGCCCCGCAACGTACCGCAGGCCGTAGCACACCACGTTTGGAGTATGATTTCTATACTTTCGAGCAAGGTTCGGTTGATGTCTATACATATGTGTTGCCTACATTCGTGACAAGCAAGGACAGAGGCTATGCCGGACACGAAGCAACGAATATCGAAACCAAATATGGTGTATGTATTGACGAAGGGCCGGTTTTGAATCCGTCTACATCTTCTTTTGAATATGCGCAAATCTGGTATGAGAGCGTATTGAAGAACTGTAGAATCAATAAAACAACTTTGCATATCGACAAGCCGGGTAAGCATACCGTGAAAATAATCTGTGGAGATGCCGGAACTGTATTGCAAAAGATTGTATTGGACTTTGGAGGAATGAAACGTTCCTACTTTGGACCACAACCGACAAGAAAATAGAGTTGTTTGATGAATATGTAGTTAAAGATTGCCATGGTTGTATATGACCATGGGTGATAGGGTTAACCATGAAAAAACACTTTTTACTTTTAGTCTTCCTGCTCTTTGCTGCGATTGTTGAGGCTGCTAATCCGGTAAAGCAAATGTTGGAACGTCTTCAGGAAGGACTTTCCGACCGGTTTAAGATTGAGATCCGTTCTTCTTCTGATGAAGGCGACTACTTTGAACTGTATGGTGGCGGGCGCAAAGTCACAGTACGTGCCAACAATTATGTAAGTGCTGCCTTTGGCATTAACTGGTATTTGAAGTATTACTGTCATGCCCATGTCTCTTTCTGTGGAGACCAGTTACCTCAATTGCCTGTTGATCTGCCACAGGTGAAAGAACGTCATGCGACTAAACTATCCGATAATTTTTACATGAATTATTGCACATTTAGTTATACTACAGCCTTTTGGAACTGGAAACGTTGGGAACGTGAAATAGATCTGATGGCTTTGAGCGGTATCAATATGCCGATGGCTATGGTTGGGGTGGAGGCTGTATGGCGGAATACGTTGTTGAAATTCGGGTATACGCTTCCGGAAGTGAAGGAGTTCTTGTGTGGACCAGCTTATTTCGGTTGGTTGCTGATGGGTAATCTTGAGAATATCGGTGGCCCGTTGCCCGATGAATGGTTTAAGGAGCAGATAGTCTTACAGAAGAAAATACTTGCCCGTATGCGTGAATATGGGATGAAGCCTGTTTTTCAGGGATTTTTTGGGATGGTTCCTTCCTCGTTGAAAGAAAAATATCCGGAAGCCCGCTTGGTGGAACAGGGACTGTGGAACTCGCTTCAACGTCCTCCTGTGCTCGATCCTGCCGATCCGTTGTTTGAAAGAATGGCAAAGGTGTGGTATGCTGAATATGAGAAGCTTTATGGGAAAGCGGACTTGTTTGGCGGTGATCTCTTTCACGAAGGTGGAAAGACCGGAGGCATTGACGTAACAGATGCCGCCCGTCGGGTACAGACAGCCATGAAACGATATAATCCGGATGCGACGTGGGTGATTCAGGCATGGTTGGGAAATCCGAAAAAGGAATTGCTGGCAGGACTCGACAGAAAGAATACGCTGATCGTTGATCTTGCTGCCGAGTTTTGGGATAACTGGCGGAAGCGCAAGGGCTTTGATGGCTTCCCGTGGTTATGGTCGCATATTTCCAATTATGGAGGTAACATTGGTCTGCACGGGCGTCTGGACGCTATAGCTACCGGTCCGGTAGATGGTCAGAAGGATTCGGCGGCATCACCGAGCATGAAAGGAACTAGCTCTACCCCGGAAGGCATCGAGGTGAATCCGGTAGTATTTGATTTGTTGAATGAAATGCGCTGGCGTTCGGAGCATTTGGATCTGGATGTCTGGTTGAAAGAGTATTCAGTGCGTCGTTATGGTGTGGAAGATGAAAATCTGAAAGAGGCGTGGACTATTTTCCACCGTACAGCTTATGGTACTTATACCGGTCATCGCCGTCCGTCAGAGTCGGTCTTTTGTGCCCCTCCCAGCTTGAAAAGAGATAAAATCACGGCTTCTGCCTGGAGTCAATGTCGGATTTTCTATGATCTGGAGCTCTTTGCCCCGGGATTAGGATTATTCTTGCAAAGTGCAGACCGTCTGAAGCAGACGTCAACTTATCAGTATGATGCAGTCGATTTTGTCCGTCAGTATCTTGCGGATTTAGGACGGGAAGCATATTACAATCTGGTGGATGCTTATCGGGCGAAAGATACGAAACAGTTTGATTACTGGTCGGAGAGGTTTCTGCAGCTGATTAAGGATCAAAATGAGTTACTGTCCACTCACGAATGCTTCTTCGTGGGACGCTGGCTGGATATGGCCCGTTCGAAGTCAAAGCAGCCTGAATTGCAGGATTTGTACGAGCACAATGCCCGTATGCTGATCGGGACATGGACGGAGACACTTAGTCCGGTGCGCGACTATGCCCACAAGGAATGGGGCGGGCTGCTGAAAGACTATTATCTGCCTCGCTGGACTAATTACATCGCTTATCTTAAAGGTACATTGGAGGGACGTTCACTTACTGTTCCGGACTCGTTTCAAGTGGAGAAGGCGTGGGTAAATGCACATAATAAGTATGTGCTTGAGACTGGTGTTGATCCAGTGGAGACAGCCAAGAGAATGTATCGTAAATATCATATTTAATCATTACTCAAAAATAGTACTATGAAAGGATTATTGAAAACAGCTGTATTGTTGGTTATTTTCTGCGCTACAGCCATGGCCTGTGGAGGTGGTGGAGAGGATGCATTGGATCATAAGGGAGGTGATGGTGGCGGAACTGGTAATAAGGGCGATCAAGAAGAACCGGAACAACCATTTGTTGCTCATATTACTCCTGTCGACAAACTCAATCAAGGTGTCCCGGTGATTAATTCGCACGCTGATGTAACTTCGCGTTCGTCCTTGAAGATGAACTTTCGGACGTATTCACAATTAGGAGAGAGTGTACTAAAATCTGCCAAACCTAATTATGTACGGGTTAAGAAATTGGCTAATGATGGTTATATCATGTTCTATCACAACAATCAGATTGGTGCCAGTTGTTCTTATGCGACCAGTATGGACTTTAAAACATGGAGTTATAAAGGCAAGCTGTTTACCAATTACAGTATTATCGACAGTAAAGGTGAAAAGAATGACCGGCGTTATTCAAATTGTGATGGGCTGGTACTTTCCAACGGAGATATTCTGGCCGTAGCCTCCTATAGGGCTAATAATGGGTATAGAGACTTGCCTAAAGATGCAGGTATTGAAATGAGGCGTAGTACCGATAATGGCGTTACGTGGAGTGAACCGGTCTCAGTGTATCAGGGTGTCAACTGGGAGCCGTATTTGCTGGAATTGTCTTCGGGAGAAATCCATTGCTATTTCACGGACAGTAGCCGTACGGGTATTGAAGGCAAAGACACCGGAACTGCAATGGTCATATCCAGAGATGGCGGTCAAACGTGGACACCTTCATTTGGTAGTATCCCTTACTATGTGATACGGATGAAGTGGGAGCAAGACGGAAAAACATACTTCAATCACCAGATGCCGTCTGTTATTCAACTTAAAGGTAGCGATGAACTGGCGGCCGCTGTAGAAACTAATAACCGTGGAACATATTATATATCACTGGCTTATTCCGGCGAAGATGGTGAATGGGATCATCTTGATGCGGATCAGGAAGGACCGGCTGATAGCGACAATCTGTCTTTTTTAGGCAGCGCTCCATATTTATCTCAGTTTCCATCGGGTGAGACTGTGCTTTCGTATACCCAATCTTCTACTTTCTATATGAAAATGGGGGATGCCAAAGCGCGTAATTTTGGAAGTGCTTATTCACCATTTTCAGGTAAGGGGTATTGGGGAACGTTGAATTTGGTAAATCCGCATCAATTGGTGGGAGCGATGCCTGATACTTCTAATGGAACAATCATGTTATCACAATTTATTCTTAATCATCGTATCAATGCAGTACGCCGTAACGTAAAGGTGGATGGCAACAATAAGGAATGGGTGAATACGGATCATGCGCTTTTTGTCGGAGAAAAATCGCAAGTGCAGGGAACTCTCCGCTGTTCGTGTGATGACAAGAATGTATATTTCCTGGTGGAAGTACTTGACCGGAGCTTGCTGAGAGGTGATTATGCTACTGTTTATCTCTCTCCGGATGATAGTAAAAGTTTGACGAACGGTGCTAAACGGATACAAGTATCAATGGATGGATTGAAAAGTACCGAAACTTATGCCGGCAAGTGGAACAATGCGGAGATGGGGGTAGAAGTGAAAACTTATGTGTGCAATGACACCAATGAAGATCGTATTGACAACTATGGTTATATTGCCGAAATCTCTGTCCCCCGTTCCAGCCTGACTATTTCTTCGGGACAGGTATTGGTCAATTTCTCTATTACCGACAATAAAGAAGAGGAAGCAGTCAGTGATGTGTCTTCTATAAGCCGCTGGATACCGGTGGCGGGATTGTAATCTGATAATAACGTGAATAATTAATTATATAGAACACTACGATTATGAAAAGGAATTATTTGATTTATGCCTTATTGATGACTGTTTTTTTGAGCTCAAATGTGATTTCTGCTCAAAATTATTTTGGAAATTTTCCTGTGAAGGCAGATCCAAAGACGGTTGGAAATAAATTGAGCAGACGTTTAATGGAAACTAAACATCAACTGTATTTTGATAGAGGAATACATTATGCTGAAGTATGTACATGGTACGGAGCTCTCCGTTTTGCAGAATTGACGAATAACAAAGAGCTGATCAAGCTATTGAGAAATCGTTTCGAACTATTGTTCCACCTGGAAAAAGAACTCCTTCCTCCACCCATACACGTAGACCAGAATATGTTTGGTTGTCTGCCTCTCAGATTTTATAATATAACGAAGGATAAACGTTATCTGGACCTCGGATTGCCTTACGCCGACACTCAATGGGAGCTTCCTGCCAATGCGAATGAAGAGGAGCGTAAATGGGATAAAAAGGGATATTCTTGGCAAACTCGTCTTTGGATTGATGATATGTATATGATTACTATTGTGCAATCTGAGGCTTATAAAGCTACAGGTGATCCTAAGTACATCAATAGGGCTGCCAAAGAAATGGTTCTGTATCTGGACGAATTGCAACACCCTAACGGCCTTTTCTACCATGCACCGGATGTGCCTTACTATTGGGGACGCGGAGATGGCTGGATGGCTGTGGGTATGACAGAGCTACTGTTCAACCTGCCGAAAAATGATCCGAATAGAGACCGGATAATGAAAGGCTATCTTTTGATGATGAACAATCTGAAGAAATATGTGAACAAGGACGGATTGTGGAATCAGCTGATAGACCAGCCCGACTTTTGGACTGAAACATCCGGATCTGCAATGTTTACCTATGCTATGATCTTGGGTGTTCAGAACGGATGGTTGGATAAAGAAGAATTTGCTCCCGTTGCACGCAGAGCCTGGTTGGGCCTGTGCAATTATATAGACGATAAAAATGACCTTACCGAAGTTTGTATCGGAACGGGAAAGAAAAACAGTAAGCAATATTATATGGACCGTCCTCGCATTGCCGGAGATTATCATGGACAGGCACCTATCTTGTGGTGTGCTTATGCTTTGCTGAACAATAAGTAAAAAACAGATATATTCTGTTGTATAAGTTGTATAAAAGGAGAGGATGTCCCCACTGATTGGAGACATCCTCTTTCTCTAAATATAACAATATAAAATGATTCCTTATACTGTCGGGTCCGGTGCTTCATCACCGCCGTCATTACCGCCTTCGTTTCCTCCGCCTTCTTCACCACCACCTGAAGGAGCAGAACTGCTGTTTCTGGTTACATCCAGTTTCTGAATGCTGACAGACTTTATCATATTTTTCAGCAACTCCCCCGGAGTAAAGATGATTTTACGGTTTTTCAATGTTTCCGTAGTGACTTCCTCTGCGTTTTCTTGGCTTTTGCATCCGAAGGAAGGACGGAAAGTTCCAAATTCCCCCAAGTTGACGGATGCTCCGATTTCCATATACGTTATCAGAGAATCAATGAGTCCGTCAAGGACGGCTTTTACTGTACCGCGTGGAACGAATCCTACTTTGGTTACCTGATCGCACAGCATCTTAAAATCAACGTTGACTACATTGAACGGACGCGCTACATATTTTTCTGCTTTGGTATCGTCGAAACCAAAGGTTGTTTTTTTGACTACATATTTCAGTGCCATAATTTAATTTTAGTTTTTTAAATAGTTTATAAATCGAGTTTCTGTTTTGTGATCACGATGCAAAGATATGGCATCTGAAATTACTGTGCAAGTTATTTTTCGAAAGTGCGTTAAACAAATAATTAATAATTCGTATGTTGTTGATAATGAACGTTTTTTCGCTATAAGCTTGCCTTGTAGTGTGATAGTACTATTAGAAAAACTACTTCTTTAGATATACGACAGTTTTTCCTCCTCCATACTTCCGGATTATCTCTTCTTTCAAAAACTTATTGAGTAGTTCAATTGCTTTGTTGCGGCTGATTTCTGCCAATCTCATGAAATCGGTACGGGTGATACAGCCATGTTTGTCCAGATGTTGTATCAGGAGGGTACGGCATCTTTCTTCGTTGGAATCGTTATTAGTACGATAGGGTGACTCTATGCGTTCCAGTTGCAATGGTTCCAGACTCTCACGAAACTTTTTGTTAATGCGCAGGTTCACCTTATTTAAATGGATAGACGGAGAACGAATTTCTTTCTTCTCCATCACCGGACGATCACATGTCAGTGATAGGGAGAAATGTCCGATTTCCCCGACTTCTACGGTCCAGCCTTGCGCGAGCCAGTGTTGTAGCTCATCACTGACGGCTTGCAGGCAACCTTCTATCGTGGCTGGACTGAAGCCGTTGGATTTGGATACTAGTTCAACGAACTTATCGGCATTAATGGTGCCTGACGGAATAACACGTGCATAAAGTGCCTGTTGCTCCTCCTTTTTCTGTGGATTCCCACTCGTGTATAAATCGTAATAAACGCTCATAGTTACTTTATATTTTTCTTGTTTTACAGATAATTTCTTTCTCTTCATAAATTAATTCGTCCGCCTATAGCCGGACGCAAGTTTGCCTATAGCCGGACGCAAGTTTGCCTATAGGCGGACGAAAGAATGCCTATAGCCGGACGAATTAATTTATGCACTCAAAGGTATTACTTTTTTCGGAGAAGGGGCTTAGTTTTTCCAGTTGAACGCTTAAAGTTTGATAGATTACTTGAATACTTTAGGTTAGTCGTTTAGAAAGTGAAATATGCAGATGCTTATGTATCATTATTGTTATTGACAGGCAATGGTAGTATAATTATTTTTAATAGAAATAAAGAAGAATTCCAGCGTCCACCTGTTGAAAGTATTAAATCTATTTTAAATCATATAGAGAGTGGTGTTTTTTATTTCCCAATGACATCTTATTTTGATGCAATTGGTTTATCTCGTTTCCAAAGTAATATGAAATTTCTACGAGAGTTTTATCCTTATAACTTCTTGGAAATGCTATTGTAACGTACTTTCATATTCTTATTTTTTTATTTAACTGATTTGTAGCTTTTTATGTTTATGAACATTCTTCAAAACTCGTATAAATAGATATTTGTCCTTATATTTATAAATTGTTTAACTTTAAAACTAATTGTTATGAGACAGAATCTATTTCTAGGATGGGGCCTTCTTTGGGTGATGTTGTTTACGTTTCATTCCTGTAGTAATGAAATGGATAGCGATTCTGAAAGTGATGAAGAGGCTGTGAATTTGAGATTGAGTGCGGACAGTGTATTAACAAGAGGTAAGCCATGGGATGAGGAGACTCCTATGGAGTGGGCGGAGACGGTAGAGGGAACAGGCCGCTTTATGCCAGGATATATTTATTATTTTTATTTAGATAAGAAGCCTGAGTCTAAAAATGATGAGGATGCTGGTTACTATGCTTTTTTTGATTGGGGAGCAGGATTTGGTGCGGATGGTATTGGAGATGAAGTGGCACAAGAATATTATATGCAAATTCAATGGAGTCATACAGAATATTCACCTGAGTGGCATTATATCAATATGGCGGATAATAAGTATGGACTTGTTAAAATACTTCGTAGCGAATTGCTTGATGATCTTCCTGCATATGCTTTTCCGTATAAGGTAAATGGAGAAACTATTTATTTGAGAATGCGTACAATTCATAAAGACTTTATAACATCCAGCCCAGTCCCAGAGGTTGAAAGTCAGTATCGGTATGATCGTAGCTTATATTCAAGTTGGAGTTATCCAAGTTACGCTGGTGAATATTGTAACTATTGGGGATGTGGTAGGCCACAGCCAGACCCGGAATCAGAGGAAAGTGGTGATGAAGAAGAAGAAATACAAAAATGTACTATTCTTGTGATAGTTTATTTGCCTTATGAAATAGGTTATCCTAAAAAATATACATATACGTATGAGATAATGAATATGACAGGAGGCTATGTGCAGTATCTTACTGGTGCACCTAATGCAGTGGGATTTAGTAAATCTATAGCCGATGTGGTAGGGGAGAAAGGAGGAAGTATGGAAGTTTTTGCTACGAGAAGAGATAATTTAACAAATGAGGATTCTTATTCTAGTCAAATGATTAATTATGATACAGGTGAAAGAGAAATTGAAGTTTATTTTACTGTGTCTGATTTTGAACGTTGATAATTTTAATATTTGATTGAACTGAAATAGTAGGTAGCTGAATAAACTACCTGCTATTGTTATTTACATTTAGTTTCAATTATTCCATCAATATTGGTAATGTAATATCAGAGGACTTTTAGTACTTAGTTTGTTATTTTATTTATCTTCTTTCTTAAGTGGAAAATCTACTATAGGTTGGTTTTATAGTAAGTTTTCCCGATTTGTTTGTACTAGGCAATGTAATTTCTAATAATCCTTGATGATATGTTTTGCTTTCTACTACTTTCCCATTGAAAGTTACTTGGTAATCTTTCTCCGGATTCATGCAAACAAGAATTGTTCGCTGATGAGGAACTGTTGAATCATCAAAAGCTATTTCTGCCTGATACTGTGTATAATCATCATTGAAATGACTGTTGGAGATCCACACTTCGAAGCCGGCTGAAACTTTCCCTATCCGATAGTATGCAGCAAACCAGTTGAGTATGGGAGATGATAAACCGGAGAATTGATGCCATCCGGCTCCACGTTGTGAGGAGATAATGAAGTGTTCGAAGGTGTAATAACTCTCCTTACATTCTTTTTCCCATGTATTTAATGCGGTAGTTGCTACTTGATAGGCTTTTTCTCCTTCTCCAAGATCCAGCAAGGCTTTCCACACCATCCATTGATGAGGAAACCAAACGGCTCCATTCCAATAACCGTCTGTACGATAATAAGGTGCAGACTGGTCTACTGTAGAAATTCCTACTTCTGTCCACATCTCGTCAGGAGAAAATACATGGTTTATCATCCTGCTTGTTTGCTCTTTGGAGGAGATGTTTGCAATAAGTGGGCTTACTCCGTCCAGTCCCTTATTAAAGTTAGAACCATCTTTATATCGATAGATGCCTTTAGGTTTTCCATCTTTATCGTGCATTACATATCCGAAATAACCGGTTTCTTTATCCCATGAATAGGTTTGTAATGCATTTGACAGTTGTTTGATAGTTTGCTCATACTCTTTTACATCTTTTTTAAGACCTAGTTCTTTGGCTGCTAAACGTAAAATTTTAGCAGCTCTGATATAATAAGCCGAAGATACTACCGGAGTAACAGAAGCCTTGTCACGTAAAGCATGTTGAGGCGGATAATCATCCCATCCTCCTGAATTATAGAAGTAATCCCATGTTCGTAGCAGACCGGAACCTTTCATTCGGCTTGTGGAGTAGGGATTCTTACCTGTCATAAAATCAAAGAACTGCTTCAGTCGCGGGTATAGAAATTGCAATGCTTCTTTTGACTGTGTATTATTCCATAAATCGTAATAGGCATACATCTGTATGGGCAATGGAGTGCCATGATGAATAAATGCAGATTCACTGCCTATAGGAGTTGTATAAGCTCTGATACACTCAAAAGCCTTAGTAATATCCACATCTATTAATCCCAGAGCTATGAAACCGGAATCCCATGTATAAAGGCTATTCCAATTTTTGCCGGGCGTAAAATGCCGGATATATTGCCCTTGGGTATGGACGGGATAAACAATGTTGGATAATAATGCTGATTGCAGCAAGCGACGTCCGAATTCATACTTCTTGCCATCTGCTAATATTCTGTCTTCAGAGTTATTCGAATCCTTTTGTATTAATGAAGTCAGAGTTTCCGGTGTGGAATGAAACTTCTGAATCTGTTCATTGATTTGTTGGGGTGTTCCGGTGCAGACTAAGGCGTATATTGTCTGTACGGAGTGAGGTGCCAAGACAATCGGACGTAGAAAAGCATTAGAATAATGCCACTCTCTGTTTCCTATTAGTCTCGATGATACATGGTCGTGGGTCTTTTTGCGGAAGAAAGATTCCAGATTGTCATCCAGAACTTCCCGAATCTGAGATTCTTGGTAATTCCATGCTATTCCATAATAGTTATCACATTCCGGATATTTTAAGATAAAATCTTGTTTCGTTTTTCCCGATTTAATTTCGGGAATAAAAGAAAGCTTCCTAGGTAGTATCTTGATTTGCTTTATATCTTCTTCGCTACCGATAAAGAAACCATCTAAATTAGTACTGTAAGTACCCTCTGATATTAATTCTAGCGTGTATTTTCCTGGTTCTTTGCAGGTATATGGGATTGAGGCTATGCTATATTCTCCAGTACCTTGTAATTCTAGGCGGCTTTCAGTTATTCCTTTTACTTGAAAAGTACTT
>OGLM01003169.1_pt1 | contig 13795 bp, 8 predicted proteins | sample 1572531 | NCBI WGS metagenome assembly OGLM01 (sample SAMEA2581909, study PRJEB24529) | metagenome | biome: Human gut stool | place: China | collected 2011 | reverse complement strand
CATATTCTTCATTATATAAATCCAACAATCAAATATATCCATACACTCTGCCTCCACGTGGATCTATAAACCTTGCCATCTTCTTACGTTTTATATGGTCGTGGACGCAATATTGCAATTCTGTCGCAAAGATACACTTTTTTATTGGAAACGCAAAGAAAATCAACGACTTTCTTCAAAAAAGGAAATAGGGATGGGTCTCTCGGGGTAAGGCACTAACCTTCAGACTCCACAACCTCTTGGTTTACTGTCTTGCACCCATTAGACAACATACATGCTAATCAAACAAAAAAGAGAGGCATCTTGCGATGCCCCTCTTAAATTTATACTTTTTTCTTACTATTACACCTATCAGCGGATAGGGGAAGTCACTCGTACTACTTCACAACCTTAATAGCCTTACCATTTCTGATAACTACGTTCACACCCTTAGCAGCCTTGTTCAGACGAACACCACCGATAGAGTAAACAGCCTCAGCATTCTGGAAGTCTGCATTGATACCATGGATACCAGTAGCAATCTCATTCTGAGCCTTAACAGCAGCAGCAACGATATCCTTAATCTGAGCAGCAAATGCATTGATTTCAGCAGCAGCCTTATCAGCTACTTCCTGTGTCAACTCAATAGCAGCGTAGAGAGAACCAAGCTCCATACCCTTCTGATTAACCTGAGTTGCGATTTCTGCCAACTGATCAAGATAAGTCTCCTTTACATCTGGACACTCATCGTTGATCTTAGCATCAGCGTCATTCAACAGAGTAGAAATCTCAGTAAAGGCAGCCTGGAATGTAGCGTTAGCAGCCTCGTTAGCCTCGAACTTCTTAGTCATCGCAGCAGCAGACTCAGCAACGATAACATCAAACTGAGCCTGAGCCTTGGCGCAATCAGCAACGAAGTCCTCAGCGTCCTTCTCTGTCAACTGGATAGCAGCATACTTGGCATTCAACTCCATAGCCTGCTTGTTGATGTTAGTAACGCAATCACCCAACTTGTCGAGGTAAACGGTTTTCACAGACTCAACGCAGGTTTCGTTAATCTTAGCGTCAGCAGCGTCCAATGCAGTCATTAAAGCCGTGAGAGCCTCATTGATCTTAGTATTTGCAGCCTCGTTAGCATCCCACTCCTTCTTGATGTTCTTTACATCAATCGTATAAGTGAAATAGATTTTACTGAATTTGATTTTTTCAAGCTTAATCTGAGTAACATCTGCCAACTCATCTGTTGCCTTAACTTTAAAAGTCAATAATTGCCCCTTCTTAAAAGGAGTCACCATGCTCACGCAAACAACACGAACTGCATCCAAACCATCTTCTCTATTGTCCTTGAATTTTTCCTCATACAAGCAACCTTGAGGGATAGCATCACCAACAGTTCCATATTTTCCATCAGTCAACTCAAAAGTAAGTCCTTTTGGTAATACGATGTCCATTTGGAAGGTATTCTGCTCTTCAGTACTCTCATACATAATTGGCACATCAATAATGTTACCAGGCATTGTAGAAACAGGATCAACTGTAAGAGTCACAGGATTATTAACTTCATCTGCATTAGCATAGGAAACACCCATGACCAAAGTCATCAAAAGCAGTCCTAATTTATTAAATATATTTTTCATAATTATATCTCCTTAATTAATCATTTAAAACTCTACCAATAACATACTTGACATCATCAACGTCTACTACGCCATCAGCATTGAAATCAACCTTTGCATCAACCTCATCATTCATGATAAATGGAATAACCATTTTTACATCATCAACATCCCATACACCATCACCAGAAGGATCAAGGTAATCAGCAATAGCCGTATATTTAAGCTCACCACCAACTACGTATTCAGTACCCTTAGGAGTAGAAACCTTGATGTCAGAGATAACGATATCACCACCAGCGAAAGTTTGATCAGCAGCAACGTTCAAACCAAAGAGAACACCAGAGTTACCTGAAATCACATCGTTTGTCAATGATTCAAGAAGCAAGGTGTAAACGTTCTCCTTACCAGGAACAGCCTTGATGCTACCAGTAACATTCTCAGTAAGACGATTACTGTAATTGATATAATCACCATTTTCGTTCTTTACGAAAGAAACGCCCTTAGGAAGAGTAACAATAGCCTGCAAGTTAACAAGCTTGGTTACATTATCAAGAGTTACATTGAGAACATCCTTGTTACCAGCAAACAAGTAACCGCTTTCTTTCTCAAAAGCAGCAGTACCTGCAGAAACAGCCATCAGAGTAGCATCAGACTTTACGTCAACCATCTTTGCACTCTCACCTGGCTTGCTAGCGTCACTACCATAAGCCTCATTGAATGTAATCTTACCATCAACGCAATCCTCAGAAGCCTTTACCTTAATAGTAAGGATAGCACCAGAATGCTCGCTGATAGAAGACTGAGCTTTCGTCTCATCATCAACTCCAGTAGAGAAAATACCAAAACGATAATCAACAATCTTTCCATCCTTCTTCTGTGGAACCACCTTTACAGAATGGCTGCCACGTGTAATACGATCAGCAACCTTAGCAACACTACCTTCAACATAGGTCAAACCTTGTGGAAGTGCAATGTCAAACTGCAACGAAGTAATGATATCCTCATTGTTGAGTTCAATTGCCAATTCTTTCTCTTGCCCCGCCAATATTGTAAAATCAGCGATCTTAAGCGTGTTCTCACCTGCGAATGCAGAAACACTGCTTAATGCAAGAAACAACAAGGTATAGAATATTTTCTTCATATCTTATTATTTTTGATTGTTATTAAATTCATAATCAGTAACAAGAAACCCAATGAAGTATCAGCTGCCACCTGCTGTCGCTTGCAGCAGCCAATACTATCAATTGTTTAACTTTTATTACTTCTTAACTACCTTACGAGCAGTACCATCCTCACCAACGATGATGTTGATACCCTTCTGGATAGACTTCTTCACCATACCACCGATAGAGTAGATACGCTCCTTCATTGTAGGTGCAGTGATGTTGTCAATACCAGTGGTCTCGCCTGTACCATCACCGATGCCACGAGTAATGCTATAAGAACGTCCCTTAGCATCTGAGAAGATTGCATTAGAAACCTCAATAGCTCCACCCTGATAGCTACCATCTACCTCTACATTGAGAACAACAATAGAACCACTGTTACCATTGAAGGCATTGTTGTCGATAGTAGAAGCTACGAAGCGATACTGACCGTCAGCAATTTCATTGCTCAACAACTCATGACCATTAGCACGGTCGGTAAGTTCCTGACCAACCAACTTCATACCCTCTGGCAACTTAACGTCGAACTGACCTGCTGTGAGAGTCTGCTGATGAGCAACCTCAATAGCAATCTGTACGGTCTTGCCAAATACAGTAGTCTCCTCAGATGTCTTGTTAACTGTGATTACATCATCAACAGAAGCAATAGGGTTACTATTCAAAGCACGAGCCTTAGTAGTTGTACCCTCTTCACCATCAGGATTACCGTAGAATACGATGTTAGAGATCTTTGTCAAGTCTGCAACAGTAAACTTCTTGTCACCATTTACGTCACCTGCAACAGCGTTAGCCTCTGGTACATCAGCGTATGTCTTAGCTGAGAGAATCCAAGAACGAACCTCAGAGTAGTCATTTACAGTAACAAGATGGTTAGCATCCTGGTCAGCGTCACCGAGAACGATGTTAGCAATCATCTCAACATGGTTCAATTCACCGAGGATAGCCTCAACCTTCTCCTGTACTTCTGGATATACAACAGAAACATAGTCCTTAACAACAGAAACCGGCTTATTGTCCTTGTCCTTAATCACGCTACCATTGATATCGTGATCATAAGCTCCTGTTAAGTACATATTGGTATTATATGAACGCAAAGCGTAGATAGATCCACCCTCTTGATCCATTTTCTTCAATTCATCCTTCTTATCAGCGTTAACCTTACTATCTGTACCAGTCAAGAGAACTATCTTATCTGTCAAGCTCTTGATAAGAACAGTAGTAGTCTCCTTATAATGAGCATCCTTATTCAATCCAGAAATAACACCAGCAATAGAAGTACATTCTGCCTGAAGTGAGGTCTGAAGTTCAGCAATACTCTTACCAGTCTCTATCGTTGCATTTGCATTAGCGATGGCTGTATTCAAAGCGGTGATTCGATCATTAATAGTCTTTACCTTCTTCTCATAATCAACCTTTGATGCCTCTGCCTTAGCATGACTCAGAGCAAAGACTGCAGTCTTAACGGTCTCAAGGTCAGAAGACAAGGTGTTCTTGGCATCGATAGCAGCCTTAGCTGTATCATTAGCCTTCCACTTATTCTCCTTAGCCTCAGCTGGCGTCTTGATAGCGGCAGTTGCTTCCTTAACCTTATTGATAGCACTCTTACGAACCTTCTCGTATGTAACAACAACATTGTTAGTCTTATCAGCCTCAATATCAGACTTGACAGCCTCCAATTCAACACCGAGTTTAGCAACCTGGTCAGCATATTCAGCCTGAACCTGAGCATGAGCAGCATTGATGAAAGCAGCAAGAGCATCGTATTCAGCCTTTGCATCAACATAAGCCTTGTTCAGCAAATCATAGGTGTCGCTAGCGATATTGCTCTTCCACAATGAAGTGAGACCAGCATGAGCCTTAGCCACCTTAACCTCCCAATCCAAGTTAACAGCCTGCTTATCAGTATCTGTAGTAGCAGCCTTCAAAGCCTTCTCATAATCAGCAGTCAAAGTCTTGCAATTGGTATTGAAGTATGCTTCAAATTCAGCAATCTTAGTTGCGTTTCCTGCATATTCCTTCTTCATATCAGTCAACTCAGTAGAGATTGATGTGATATTGGTCTTAATAGCAAGCTCCTCCTTTGTGTTAACCGAAGCATAGAGAGCCTTCACGCCATCAGTACAAGCCTTAACGCTAGCCTCATAGTTCTTCTTATTAGCACTTACAGTAACATCAGCAGCAAGGTCTTTTTCTACCTTATCAATAGCTTCAGCCTGAGTCTTGACAGCAGCCTTCATATCAGCCGCTACAAGTACATACTTATCGATGTATGTCTGGGCAGCAGTAAGGTCAGTTCTCAACTGAGCAATCTTGCCAGTAATATCTGTTCTTGCAGCATCATTGTCCTTTGCAGTCTTGCTTGCTGTTTCAGCATTTGCATAAGTCTTGTCTGCCTCATAGGCAGCAAACAACTTCTTGATAGCACCATATTCAGTTGCATCCAAGAGTCCAACCTTAGCCTTTTCTGTCTCAGCAGCTGTCACTGTCTTTGCTACCATATCATCAAATGCCTTGATATCCTTAGCCTTGTCAGCATGAACGAATCCTGCCATAGCAGTCTGCTTCTTCTGAATATCAGACTCCAACGCATTCAACTTAACAGTATAATCATCTGTCAAAGCCTTGTCAAGAGCCTTAGTTACCTCATTACCAGCCTCAGCAGCTTCAATGGTAGCCAAGATCTTGGTATCCATGTTAATCAAGAACTGAACATCATCACTAGCCAATGCCTCGATTTCAGAAACCTTCTTAGTCAAATCGCTGAATGCAGATGCCACATACTTCTTGGTATATGCAACACCCTCAGCAGCAGACTTGGTTGTCTCAACACTCTTCTTGAAGCCATCTATAAACTTAGCCTTGTAAACATTGTCAGCGTTTGTACGCACCTGAGTACTCAAATTAGAGATTGCAGCTTCAACATCAGCCTTGAACTTATCAGCCTCGCTGATTGCAGAAGTAGCATCATACAAAGCAGGAGCCTTTACAGCGTTATACTTTGTCTCTGTCTCAGTCTTCAATGCATCCAACAAACCTTGATACTTACTGATATTATCAAGAGTTGTTAATATGTCGTTATAGCAATCGCTCTTCAAATCCTCATGACTTACATCTCTGTAACCCACGATAGTCTTGTTAGCAGAAGTAATTGCACTCTGTGCAAGCTCAGCAGCGTTTAAGAATGCATTATACTTAGTCTGGTTATCAGCAGCAATAGCAGCATTATAACCTGCCTCCTGCTGGTCAACGATATCCTTGACTGCCTTGTTAACGTTAGCCAAAGAAGTCTCCAGCTCAGCACGCTTCTCTGCCAACAAACCACCCTTCTTGTAACTATCTGCAATACCCTTATTAATAATACCGAATGTTACATCCTGCTCAGAGAGTTGTTTCAACCAATGATCCTTCTTTGTAGAAGCATCGTTAGCGGCAATCTTTGCATAAGCCTCATTCCAAGCAGTCTGAACGGCATCACTCTGCTTAGTCAAAGCAGCGTAACTAGCTTCATTTACAGGGATATTAGTTGCTAGAGTCTGCAAATTGCCAGCCAAAGTACTAATACGCTGGATGAGAGCAGTCTTCTTGGCTGCAGCATCACGATCTGTTCCATACGCCTTAGTAATAGCACTCTCAATATTACTCTTTTCTGTAGTCAGTTCAGCATACTCAGAAGTATAATGAGTCATAGAAGCGGCACTTGCGGCTACAGTATTAATAGCTGTTTCAACAGAAGCGATCTTCTTTGCAACATCATAAGTTGTCCAAGCAGCATTAATTTCCGTGTTGGCCTTCCAATTGACAGTAGATGCCTCAGCCTTCTTACTCAATTCAGAGATGCTAGTCTTAACGGTTGCAAGCTGGGTAGCATAACCCTTCTTGGTAACCTCACCCTTTTCATTCTTAGCATCACTCCAATCAGAAACCAAAGTCTCATTAGCAAACGATGATGCAATTGCTGTCTCAATTGTAGAAAGTGTTGAAGAAATAGAAGCTCCATCAAACTCAGCAATTCTAGCAGGGTCCTCATTCTTAGCACTAGCAGCCTGAAGATCCTTCTTCAAACTAGCAAGCTCTGTTGTGGCAGCAGTATTCTGATTCTTTTCTGCAGTGTAAGCCTTCTCATACTTAGCAGCAGTCTCACCCAATGCAGTCTTTCTATCTTCAAGTTTCTTGATATCCTCATTCAACTTAGGAAGAATTGTAGCAATGACATTAGCAGCGTTCTTCTCATCAATAGAAGTTCCCTCTACTTCTGTCTTCTTAGCCTTTGCATCATCTACAATCTTAGTCTTAGTTGCAGATAACTCGGTATTCTTCTTTCCATAAGTTTCAGCCTTATAATCAGTTCCTTCAGCCTCCAAGCTCTTGATTACAGCATCAATACGCTCACTAGCCTGGGTACGCATAGCAATAGCAGCATTGAGAGTCTTATTTGTATCGAAGTTAGACTTGCGATCAGCATAAGTATTCTTCAAATTGTTAGCCTGTGTTACAATTGTACCATCAAGTGATACAGCTGCGATACCCTTAGTAAATTCAGCATCATTCTTAGCCTTAGCTGCATCCAAAGCCTTCTGAATAGTACTTACTCTTGATTTCAAGCCTGCAATAGCTGTAGCATAAGTTTCAGCACTTTCAGTAGTTACAGTTACTGTACCATCAACAGCTGTCTTCTCCAAATCTGCAACAGCTGTATTGTAAGAAGCCAAAGCAGCAACTACCTTATCATAATCTGCCAATGCATTGGTTGCATCGGTCTGATAGCCAGCAATAGCCTTAGATGTAGCAGCCTTACCTGTAGCAAAATCACCTGTCTGGTAAGCACCTGCGGCATTCTTACCATCCTTAACACCTGCCTGATATTGCTTATCCAACTCTGCTGTATAACCTGCAATAGTCTTAGCCAAATTCTCAGCGGTAACTGTATACTTAGCAGCAATATTGAAGTTCTTATCCTGAGCAGAAGCAAGCTTACCAACAGCAGTCTTAGCGGCATTCAAGCTCTCAGTCAAAGTCTTGATATCGTTCTCTACCTCAGCCTTAGCCTTTGTGTTGCCCTCGTAAGGAGCAGCAGCAGTCTTCAATGCACCAATCTTATCATTGATTTCATTGATAGTTATATCATATTTACCAGCCTTTACAGTATGAGCCTTGTTGTCGCTCTCAACAGTAGTCTTCAGGTTATCAACCATTTTTTGAATGGCTGTGATATCCTTAGCCAGCTTAGTCTTGGCATCAGCATCAGACGTTGCGTTATTCAAAGAAGTCTGCAATGTATTGACTTTATTAAGTTCTGAAGCATAATCAGCCTTCAAAGTTGCAGCCTTATCAATATAGTCAGTCTGGAGGGCATTAATAGCAGCAGTTACATCAGCCAGAACTTTCTCATTATCAGCCTGTGTTGCTGCAGCATTGTCATGAGAAGTAGCAGTACCATTCTTATCTACTCCATTCAAAAGGATAACCTTCTGATATTGCTCATTAAGCTTATTCTGAGCTTCAGTCAACATGTCACCATAAACATCAGGATCAGCAGGAAGAGCTGTCACCAACTTATTAGACATTTCGTTTCTCAACTCAATAGTAGCCTTAATCTTAGGCAATACTACATTATAAGCCTTATCATTTGTGTTGGCATCCCGGATAATCTTGGTTATAGACTCAGCTTCGGCTGTATTCTTTTCAGTCCAACCCTTCATGATAGCTGCTGTATATGTGCCAGCAGTACCATCCTTATAAGCCTTTTCAATTGCCTCTTTCTCAGCCTTGACTGCAGCATTCAAAGCATCATACTTAGCCTTGCAGCCCTTAGTCTCAGTTGCATAAGCAGAGATGTCTGATTTTGAAATTTCAGCAACCAAATTTGTCCAAGCTGCAGAAGCCTCAAAATCCTTAACTGCCTGAACGGCCAAATTATAACCAATAAGATTATTCTTAGCAGCATCTACCTGAGAATTCTATGTAGATATTCTCTTAGAAATCTCTTTCAACTCTGGAGATTCAGCACCCAAATAAAGGTGGTTCTTTACATAGGTATTATAAGCATCCTTCTCAGCAGGCTCTGCCAACTTATTAATATCGTTCTGGATTCCGGCACCTGTTGCAGCTAACTCCTGAATCTTGCTGTCAGAAGACTCACTAATCTTGAGCAATACATCGCTCAATTCTCTCTGAGTAGCGGCAAGAGCCTTCTTGAAATCAAAATTGAGTGTCAACACAAATGCTGCCTCAAACTCTGTCTTCTCATCAACAGTAGCCTGAATCTTCACATTGCCTTCTTTTTTCACAGTGAAGGTAGATACTTCCTTACCATCTACCATAACCTTCACGGTCTCGTTCTTAGTTGGCTTAGCTGCGATAGTATATTCGCCAGGCACCAATGAAACATCAAATGTCACAAATCCACCGGCAGAAGAATATACATCTTTTGCAGTAGGTACATTAGCATCAGCGAATGCTGCCATTGGGACAGTCATTGCCAACATTGAAAGTAGTACGTTCTGTTTCATACGTTGTAAGTTTTAAAAAGTTAAATTTATGTTCTTAGAATGGGAAGAGTAATCTCGGCAAAATTAAGTCCTTAAATTCTAAAACTGAGTTTCGTTGTTCTTATTTCGTTATTCATAACCGTAATTTCTTGTTCGGAATTCTATTTTTTCGTTGTTAGTTTCGTCATTCTTAGACTTTCTCTTTTTTGGTCATAGTTACGTCCCGATTCTTTATTTCGATGGCAAATTTAAAACAAATAATTGAAACCAGCAAAGAAAATAGTGTTATTTTTCGTTAAAGCAACGCATTTTTAACAGTGAATTGTTGTCTTTTCTGCATTTTTCCGTATGTTTGCGCAAACATCCAAATGCACATTTCCATCATTTCGGGCAAAAAGAAGCGAAAAATCCGCAGCCTTGATATAGGTCAAGACTGCGGATTTTCACATGATTTCTGACACTATTGCTCAAGCAGCTCCTCACATAGCACCATATCCACCCCTCGATAAACAACCACGAGTTTACTCCTACCTCATCTTCCATTCACCCTTCACCTCCACCATCGGAACCACAATCTGCTCCTTGGTGCTGTCGCCGAAGGCTAGCTGCAGGAAGACATCGGCTACGTGGTGGGCGGTGTCTGCCTTGGCATTCAGCACGTTCACCTTCGCTATGCCCTGGTGCTCCAGCTGTTGCTGCTCCACATACATCCGGGCATTGAGCAGCAGCTGGTCGTGATAGCCCTTCGGGATGCGGTAGGGCTGGTTGAAACCGGCCACATACTCCTCGTACTTGCCCTCAAGGAGCAAGTCGTAGTAACCCTTTGCGGCGATACCCGCAAAGTAAGAAGGGTCAGGACGCTCCTCCTTGCAGGAAGAAAGTCCCAACCCCATACTTATTATCATAAAAATCAAAAGTTTCTTCATCTTTATACATTTTGATTCTTCACTCTTCGTTCTTCACTCTTCACTTCCCCTTACTTCTGACGAATGAAGACGTTGATAGGACAACCATGCAACGACCAGTTCTCACGAATCTTGTTCTCCAGGAAGCGGCGATAGTTCTCCTTTACATACTGTGGCAAGTTGGCATAGAACACGAACGATGGAATCGTGGTGTTTGGCAACTGGGTACAGTACTTGATCTTGATATACTTACCCTTCACGCTCTGTGGTGGATAAGCCTCGATGATAGGCAACATCACCTCGTTGAGCTTGGAAGTTCCGATATGAGCCTTGCGGTTCTGGTAAACATCCTTGGCAGTTTCCAACACGCGGAAGATGCGCTGCTTGGTCAAAGCAGAAGCGAAGATGATAGGGAAATCCACGAACGGAGCCATGCGCTTGCGGATGGCATTCTCGAAGGTATCAATCACCTTCTGGTTCTTCTCCTCTACCAAGTCCCACTTGTTTACTACCACCACCAGACTCTTGTTGTTCTTCTGAATCAACTGGAAGATGTTCATATCCTGGGTCTCGATACCACGGGTGGCGTCGAGCATCAGGATGCAGACATCACTGTTCTCGATGGCACGGATGGAACGCATCACGGAATAGAACTCCAAGTCCTCGCTCACCTTGTTCTTGCGGCGGATACCGGCGGTATCAACCAGATAGAAGTCGAAGCCGAACTTGTCGTAACGGGTATAGATACTGTCGCGGGTTGTACCAGCAATCTCGGTAACGATGTTTCTGTCTTCACCGATGAAGGCATTGATGATACTGCTCTTGCCGGCGTTAGGACGACCTACCACGGCGAAACGAGGAATGTCTTCCTCGATGGCTTCCTCAGGATTGTCCTGAAGCTTGTCTAATATGATGTCGAGCAAGTCACCCGTACCGCCACCTGTTGCGGCACTGATACACTGAGGGTCGCCCAAGCCCAACTTATAGAACTCGGCAGCCTGATAGTATTCAGCACTGTTGTCCACCTTGTTTGCCACAAGGATAACAGGCAGTTTGGCACGACGCAAGATTAGGGCCACGTCCTCATCCCAGTCGGTCAAACCGGTGTTCACGTCTACCAGGAAGAGAACCAGGTCGGCCTCCTCTGTAGCTACCAACACCTGCTTGCGGATAGCATCCTCGAAAATGTCATCTGATTTAACGACCCAACCACCGGTATCCACCACAGAGAATTCTCTTCCGTTCCAGCTGCACTTGCCATACTGGCGGTCGCGGGTAGTACCAGCTGTATCGCTCACGATGGCGCGGCGAGATTGAGTCAAACGATTGAATAAAGTAGATTTACCCACGTTAGGGCGACCTACGATTGCTACTAAATTTGCCATAATTAGTCATTTACCCTCCTTCCTTTGAGGAGGTATCATGGATGTGGTCTCTGCATCCAAGTTAATAATTTGCCGAAGCTGACCTTGCTCCGGCCCTCGCCCCTCTGGCGAGAGTTACTCCCTCGATTACATTCAGGGAGAGGTGGGGTAGATTATTCCGGATTGTATCCGAAGGCGTCGAGTTCACGCTGCGAACTGCGCCAGTCTTTGTCAACCTTCACGAAGGTTTCCAGGAAAATCTTCTTTCCGAAGAACTTCTCCAGTGCCTTTCTACTCTCGGTGTTCACCTTCTTGAGCGCCACGCCCTGGTGACCGATAATGATACCCTTCTGGGAATCACGCTCCACGTAGATGACGGCATTGATGTGGATGCGGGTGTCGTCTTCCTTGAATCGCTCCACCCTCACCTCCACGGCATAAGGAATCTCCTTGTCGTAGTAGAGCAGAATCTTCTCGCGGATAATCTCAGATACGAAGAAGCGGGCAGGCTTGTCGGTCAACTGGTCCTTGTCGAAGAACGCAGGCGACTCAGGCAGCAGCTCCTTGATGCGCTTGAGGAGCATATCCACGCCAAACTTGTTTTTCGCAGAGATAGGCAGAATCTCGGCATTCGGCAGCAGCGAGTGCCATTTCTCCACGGTGTCACCCAGTTTGTTCGGGTCGCTCTGGTCAATCTTGTTGATGAGCAGGAGCACCGGAATCTTCATCTTCTTCACCTTTTCCAGGAAGTCGATGTTCTTCTCAGGGTTCTCAATCACATCGGTCACATAAAGCAACACGTCGGCATCCGCCAGCGCACTCTCCGAGAAGGCGAGCATCATCTCCTGCATCTTGTAGTTTGGCTTCAAGACGCCCGGAGTATCGGAAAACACGATCTGCATGTCATCGGTATTCACGATACCCATGATACGATGACGGGTGGTCTGCGCCTTGAAGGTAGCGATGCTGATACGCTCGCCCACCAGTTGATTCATCAGCGTACTCTTTCCCACATTAGGGTTGCCCACGATATTTACGAAACCTGCTTTATGCATACGATAAAAAAATTGATTGAAACGAAATGTTTAAATGAGTTTGCCAGAACCTGGCATGAAGCTAAAGAAACGCATCCTTGCTTAGTTCACTTTTGTTGAGATGAAATAAGAAAGATGCGTTTCCTTATATAGATAATTATTCTATCCTATTTTAATATGTCTTACTTGCCATAAGCAGCACCATCATAAGCCCACTTATAGAATGATGCACCATGTACGAATCCTGCACCGAATGCTGTGAAGATGACGTTGTCGCCCTTCTTCAACTGGCTCTCTGCATCCCAGAGTGCCAATGGGATTGTTGCCGCACTGGTATTTCCATAATGGTCGATGTTAACTACCACCTTGTCAAGTGGAATTCCTGCACGCTTGGTCACAGCCTCGATGATACGGAGGTTGGCCTCGTGAGGAATCACCCAGTTCACATCTTCAGCCTTGAGATTGTTCATCTCCATGATCTTCATCACGTCGTTGCTCATGTCGGTTACTGCGTAACGGAACACGGTGCGACCTTCCTGATAAAGATAATGCAGACGATGGTCTACGGTGAAGTGTGAAGGAGGGCACACAGAACCACCAGCCTTCATGTGGAGGAAAGGCAAGCCTTGTCCGTCGGTACGAAGGTATGAGTTCTGAACACCTACATTTTCCTCTTCTGTTGCCTCCACAAGCACAGCACCTGCTCCGTCGCCGAAAAGCACACAGGTAGCACGGTCTGTGTAATCTACGAGTGAAGACATCTTGTCTGCACCGATTACGATGATTTTCTTGTATCTGCCGCTCTGAATCATGCTAGCTGCAACATCGAGGGTGTACAAGAATCCACAGCAAGCTGCAGAGAAGTCGAACGCAAAGGCATTCTTCAGTCCGAGCTTACCGAGGACGATAGATGCTGTAGAAGGGAACTTGTAGTCAGGTGTAGTGGTTGTCACAATCAGTGCGTCGATTGTGTCTGGATCCACACCAGTCTTCTGAATCAGCTGCTTTGCCGCCTTACGCGCCAGATAGCTTGTTCCGAGACCTTCCTCTGTAAGGATGCGGCGTTCCTTGATACCCACACGTGTGGTAATCCACTCGTCTGTGGTATCCACCATGCGCGACAACTCCTCGTTGTTGAGGATATAGTCTGGCACGTATCCACCTACACCTGTGATTACAGCATTGATTTTACCCATTATTCAGCTGCTTCCTTAACGATTGCAACCTTACCACGATAGTA
>OGLM01003167.1_pt1 | contig 13805 bp, 16 predicted proteins | sample 1572531 | NCBI WGS metagenome assembly OGLM01 (sample SAMEA2581909, study PRJEB24529) | metagenome | biome: Human gut stool | place: China | collected 2011 | reverse complement strand
GGCTGTTGTTACTTGTAGCGCGGCTGCTTATTTCTTTGCCAGACAAATAACGGAAACTCTTGATATTCCGGTAGGGCTTGTAATCAGTAGTTGGGGAGGTTCCCGGATAGAGTCTTGGATGAATGAGGAAACTCTGTCTTCTGTTCACGGTGTGGATATCGCGGCTGCCAAAAGTTCGGAATTAAGAATGCATCACCGGTTGGGATGTATGTATGATACTATGCTGTGGCCTGTGAAGAACTTTACCGCACGCGGTTTCCTTTGGTATCAGGGCGAATCGAATATTTTTAATTATCAGTATTATGCTCCGATGATGACCGCGATGGTTCAACAATGGCGAGAAGTATGGGAAGCTCCGGATATGCCTTTTTATTATGTTCAGATAGCTCCTCATAAATATAAGGATAGTCGGGATACTGATGCGGCCTTATTAAGAGAGGCGCAGGCAAAGGCACTTGAAACAATTCCTAACTCGGGCATGATTGCTACTACCGACATCGGTGATGAGTTTTGCATCCATCCACCTCAGAAGAATATTGTGGGACTTCGTTTGGCTACTCTTGCCTTGACTAAAACATATGGCATCCGTAAACTTCCAACTACCGGGCCTATGATGACAAAAGTCACTTATTCAGAGGGTAAGGCGACAGTTACGTTTGACAATGCTTCTGCCGGCCTTGCACCGGCCTTCTGTAACCTGGAAGGATTTGAAATTGCAGGAGACGATAAAAAGTTCTATCCGGCTAAGGCACAAATTGTCGACCGTACACCGACTGTGAAAGTATGGAGTGAGCAAGTGAGTCAGCCGGTAGCGGTGCGGTATGCTTTTCGTAACTATGCAGATAATATTACGTTGCGCAATACTTTCGGACTGGCTGCATTTCCTTTTCGGACGGATACATGGGATAATGTGAAATAAACGGGATACTCCCATTTTATGAAGTAACTTTGTTCTTAAAATGGGAGTGTTTTATATCGGTTAATAACTTTACTTTCTATTATATTTCAATACCACCTTCACCGGAAAATGATCTGAAGGAATGCGTGCCTCATATTTTCCGGTCGCTTCGTTCTTAATTCGGTAAGTATCAGTCAATACTCCGTACTTTTCAACAACAAAGTTTTTAGTAACGAAAATATGGTCGATACGATTGGGAGTATATGTATCCGGATTCCATCCCGTACATGTTCCATTCGTTGCATATCTCAATTGCGCTGTTTCGTAAGAGTCTGATAATATTCCGGATTCATGAAGTATTTGATAGCTTTCGCTGGTCTGGTCTACATTGAAATCTCCTGTAAGTATGACGGGTTCTTTGCCACACATCTCTTTAATCTTGCTGATAACCAACTTAGCACTTTCGCGACGTGCCACTACTCCGATATGATCCATGTGCAGATTAAAGAACCAAAATCTGAACTTACCTGTAATATCTTTGAATTCTCCCCATGTACAGATACGGGTATAGGCTGCATCCCATCCCTTATTCGGCTTCGAGGTATCTTCCGATAACCAAAAGTTTCCTGATTTGAGTAGCTTGAATTTATCTTTTCGGTAGAAGACAGGTGCATATTCCCCTTTCGTTTTCCCGTCATCCCCGATAATCAATCCTCCCACGAACATCTTTTTCGGCTTAAAAGCCTGTCCCATATCGAAAGCATAATACTCCATCCCCATAGCCTCCGCCAATTCCCGGGCAACCGACGATTTTCCGCACCCTTTCGGCCCCAGCAGAAAAGGATATTTTTTCAAATAGAGCGTATGGCACAAAAACTCCCATTTTTTCAAAGAGATACAAAGCTGCTCCGAATGCTTGGGCGGAGAGAAAGAAACTTTCCGAAATTCCGGGAACAAACTATTTTCCAATGTTTCCTGCGTTGTTTTCATATCATGGGATTTTCAGGCAAAGATATATTTTCCGGCACAGAATCCCGGAGAAAACCTTTCTTCTTTTTCTGCTTTTTCTTCTTTTTTTCCACATGGTTCTATATGTAAATATTTTTTTCTCCAATATATATGGTGATCATAATATTCATCTTGGCCACCTAACAAATTATCATAGCAAAATGTGTATGTTATTCTATCATTTTTTATTGATATTGTTAAATTTGACCATACTTTTTGATTTGTTTTTCTAAATTCTTCTCTTAGTTCTTTTATTTCATCATATAAAAGTTCTACTAGTTTTAAATATTCTTCCTCTTCTATATTGTACTTGTTTGGGACTTCATATACATTTATAAATTTTCTTTTTAAAATTCCTCTTGGCATAAAATAGAAATACATTTCTCCAACTTGAACTTTTCCAAGTCTCTCTATTATTGATGCATATAGGTATAATTCATCCCATTTTCCAGGTACTATATCGAAAAGCTTTCTTTGTATATTTTCATATAATTCTTTAATTTTTTTAGTATTATTAATCACTTTTATCCACCCTTATTTATAGCGGGTTTTGAATTTTTTCGCTATTAATAGTTTATAATTCTTATTTTTCTAAAATACTTTCTCCAGTCATTTCTTCTGGCTTTTCAATTCCTAATATTTCTAACATTGTTGGTGCTAAATCTGCCAATTTTCCAGATTTTACTTTTAATGTTTCATCATTTGTTACAAGTATTAATGGAACTGGATTTGTTGTATGTGCAGTATGTGGTTCACCTGTTTTATAGTCAATCATTTGCTCACAGTTTCCATGATCTGCAGTTATTAAAATTGTTCCATTATGTGCTAACATTGCATCTACAACTTTTTGAACACATTCATCTATTGTTTCTACAGCTTTTATTGCTGCTGGTAAACTTCCTGTATGTCCAACCATATCTGGATTTGCAAAGTTTAATATAATTGCATTATATTTATCTTCATTTATTGCTTCTACAACTTTTTCTGTTACTATTGGTGCACTCATTTCTGGTTGTAAATCATATGTTGCTACTTTTGGTGATGGTACTAATATTCTATCTTCACCAGGATATTGTTTTTCTTCTCCTCCATTAAAGAAGAATGTAACATGTGCATATTTTTCTGTTTCTGCAATTCTTAATTGTTTTAATCCATTTTTGCTTACAACTTCTCCAAATGTGTTTACTAATGGTTCTTTTTTGAATGCTATTTTTACATTTGGCATTGTTTCATCATAATTTGTAAAACATACAAAATATGTGTTGATTTTTTCTGTTTCAAATCCATCAAATTCTGGATCTACAATTGCTCTTGTTATCTCTCTTGCTCTATCTGGTCTAAAGTTAAAGAAAATTACAGAGTCATTTTCTCCAATTGTTGCAATTGGTGTATCATTATTAACTATTACAGTTGGTTCAACAAATTCGTCAAATACTTCTTTTTGATAAGAATCTTCTATTGCTATTGTTGCAGATGTTGCTTTATTTCCTTCTCCTCTTACTAATGCATCATAACATTTTTTTACTCTATCCCATCTCTTATCTCTATCCATAGCATAATATCTTCCTGATATACTTGCTATTTTTCCAACTTTCTTTTCTTTCATTTTTTCTTCAAGTTGTGTTATATATCCTTCTGCTGATGCTGGTGGTGTATCTCTTCCATCTAAAAAGCAGTGTACATATACATCTTCAAAATCTCTTCTTTTTGCCATTTCAAGTAGTCCATATAAATGTCTAATATGACTATGAACTCCACCATCTGATAATAATCCTAATATGTGTAATTTTGAATTGTGTTTTTTACAATTTTCAATTGCTTCTATGAATTCAGGAATTGCAAAAAAGTCTCCATCTTCTATTGATTTTGTTATTTTTGTTAGTTCTTGATATACAATTCTTCCTGCTCCAATATTTGTGTGTCCTACTTCAGAATTTCCCATTTGTCCATCTGGTAGTCCTACTTTTAATCCACTTGTATACATTATTGTATTTGGGTATTTTTTCATTAGTTTGTCTATATTAGGTGTTTTTGCAAGTTTTACAGCATTACCATCTGTTTTTTCGTTTATTCCAAAACCATCTAATATCATTAGCATTACTGGTCCTTTTTCCATTATTTTCATCCCTTTCCAATTCAAATAACAATAGTTGTATTGTTTTGAACCAATTATCTATCATAATTTACAATTTTAGCGAATTCTTCAGATTTTAAACTTGCTCCTCCTACAAGGCCTCCGTCTATATCTGACATCTCAAATAATTCTTTGGCCTTTGATGATTTTACGCTTCCGCCATATTGTATTATAACTCCATTTGCCTCATTTTGTCCATATATTTCTGCTATTTTTTTTCTTATTTCCATTATTGTATTGCTTGCATCTTCTTTTGTTGCTGTTTTTCCTGTTCCTATTGCCCATATTGGTTCATATGCTACAATAATTTTTTCTAAATCTTCTGCTGATACACCTTCTAATGCTTTTTCTATTTGACTTGTAACTATTGCTTCTGTTTGACCTGATTCTCTTTGTTCAAGAGTTTCACCAACACATATTATTGGTTTTAATCCAACTGCTAATGCTGATTTTACTTTTTTATTTACAGTTTCATCTGTTTCTGCAAAATATTGTCTTCTTTCTGAATGTCCTATTATTACATATTCTACTCCTATAGATTTTAACATTTGTGCAGATACTTCTCCTGTATATGCTCCTTTTTCTTCCCAATGCATATTTTGGGCACCTATTTTTATATTTGTTCCTTGTACATTTAGTAATGAATAAAATAAATCTGTATATGGCACACATAAAATAACTTCATTTTTTGTGTCACTTACAAGTGGTGTTAATTCTTCAATGAAATTAATAGCTTCATTTGGAAGCATATTCATTTTCCAATTTCCTGCAATTACTTTTCTTCTCATAAAAAATCCAATTCCTTTCTATAATTTAGAGAACTTCTAGACATTTATAATTTTCGAATTATAATCATCATTATTACTTTTTAGTCTCTCTTTTATTATATTAATCAAGTTCTTCTTTGCTTCATCAGTGTAGTCATTTACAAATTCACAATCAAATTGTTTTTGTAATTCTTTATTTGCAGAATATTCTTTTATATGTTCATCTATTTCTTGCAATCTTTTTTTTATAACTTCACTTGGAAGCTCCCTATTTTTCAATTCAATCTTTGCTCTTTCAATATCTTTTGGTATTATATATATTGAAAATATATTTGGTGTATGTTTTTTTATTTCATATATAGTACTATAATGTACTTCTGTTACTTGATTTTCACTTGATTCTAGTTTTTCTTTTCTATATCCATATTTTGCTCCAAGAAATTCAAAATCAACTACAACTTCTTTATTTTTCACTAGTTTTTCGAATTCTTCTTCACTTACAAATTCTTTATCAATACCATTAACTTCATTTTTTCTTTTATTTCTTGTTGTAACAATTGCTAAATTTTTAAAATTAAGTTCTTTTGATATCGCATCTTTAAAAAAAGATTTGCCAGTTCCTGTTATTCCTGATAATGTTACTATCATAATTATTCCTCTCTTTGAGTATTTCCTTTGCTTTGGCTATAATAAATATTTCTAACTTTCTCAAATATATCACTATAATCAAAATTTTTAGGAAATTTTGTTCTTCCACATTTTAATAATTGAAATGTTTCTTCTAATGGTAACCAAACATATTTGTCTATTTCTTCTTTTTGAATTTCAATTTTTGATGAATTTCTTTTTAAGCAATAAAATGTTATAAAGAAATTTTTTATTTTTTTAGAACTCTCAAAGCCAAGAGGAACACCTTGTTGTGTAACTTTTACAACATTCATTGATTCCTCTAGGTTTATTCCAAGTTCTTCTTTTAATTCTCTTACCATAGCTTGAGTTTCTGTTTCATCATTATCTAAATGTCCTGAGCATAAATCATTTTTTCCAGGTGTAAGTCCTTTATTAGCTCTTACTTCTATAAGAACTTCTCCTTTTTCATTTATAACAAAACATGTAACTCCTTTTAGCCAATCACTTTCATCTAAGTTTTTTTCATCTGTTTTATCTATTGTTCTTTTATATTTTCCGTCTTTGTCATATACTCTATATTGTGTTCCTAATACTCTAGGATTCCTTAGATTTTCCATTTTGCCTATACTGCCTTTCTCTCCTCAAACTATTTATTTCCTATTTGTCTAATAAACATTCTATTCCTGGTAATTTTTTACCTTCTATAAATTCTAATGATGCTCCTCCACCTGTTGAAACATGTGTCATTTTATCTGCAACACCTGCTTTTTGAATTGCTGCAGCTGTATCACCACCACCAATTATTGTTGTTGCATCTAATTCTGCTAATACTTGTGCTAATTTGTTTGTTCCTTCAGCAAATGCTGCAAATTCTGCTACACCTACTGTTCCATTCCATATTACTGTTTTGGCTTTTCTTAATTCTTCAGCATATAATTCAATTGTTTTTGGTCCAATGTCTAATCCTTCCCATCCATCTGGTATTGATTCTCTATCTGCACCCTGACAATCTTTTCCAGCCATGCATCCGTATAATAATTCGTTGGAGAAATTACCATCCGGACACCGTTTACATCAACCGTATCATTCAAGCCCACCTGGCAAACCTTGTCTTTTTCCGTTCCCATAAAATCAGAAACTGTTACCGTCTGCTTGTCACGGGGAGTCACTTTAAAGGATAGATATTGTTCCGGTGTCGCATCAGGAAAGACCACCGCTACCGGTGCCTTGGTGTACAGTTCATTTTCACGCAGCCCTTCCTTGTGCAGGTAACTAATGTCGGCGTGTACCCGTTTTACCACTTCCTGCATCAGTTTCTTCGAGCGGAATTGCAGAATCTCATTAGCTACATTCACTTTATTGATATAATTGTCGTAACGGTCAAGCCCTGCCGTAGTGGTTTTATTGGACGGATCCTTGATGATGACCGTGGCCTGACGAAAATAGACGAAAGGAGACTGTGCATACCTCAGCCATGACAGGGAGCCGAACACCAATATGGATAGCAGGAACCATCGCCATTTGGACAAAAGATAAAAAAACAGGTCTTTCAGATTGATGTCCTGATTGTTTCTGTTCTGTTCATTCATTTTTTCAATTCTCCCTATTTTAATGCCCAAATCAGTGAGACAATCACGCTTGCCAGTGAAAGGAAAATACTTCCAACCTGAAATCCCCTATCTTCCGAATCCTTCTTACGATATCTGGGCTCCACATATACAATATCATTTTGTTGCAAATAATAACACGGAGAGGTAAACAGCTCCTTGCTGCGCAGGTCATGGACAGAAATCTCTCTCTTACCGTCAATCTCGCGAATCACCGCCACTGAATTGATTTTTGCTTTCGAACTCAGGTCTCCAGCGTTGGCTATAGCTTCCAGAAGGGTAATACGGTCATCCTTGACAGTAAATGTTCCCGTACGACCAACAGCTCCCAATACCGTGTATTTGAAATTCAGAAATTCCAGCGATACTTGCGGATCCTTAATGTAGTTTCCCTGAATGATCCGGTTCTTGATCAGGTCCGTCACTTCACTTACTTTCAGCCCTTCCACATGTAATTTGCCTAAAATGGGAAAATCGATATTCCCCTCCACATCCACACGATATCCTTTAGCTGACTCGGCAGAAACCTCCCCCGATGAAGTCGATACATTCCCGTCAGCCCCCACATGGATACTGTTGCCATGGGCATTGAAAGGAATGGACAGTTCGGGACGTTTACAGTTCACTGTAATACTCAGCCGGTCATTGCGATGCACGGTCGCCTCATACCTGGCATCGTACAGGTATCGCTGCCCCAACTCCATATCCTGGAGATAGGCAATACCTTTTCGTGAAGCACAGGATGATAACAGCAGCACCGCCATGCAACTTATGAAAATCATTTTTTTTCTCATGTTGTCTTCTTTGCTTATTATTAATGGTTATATAAATATTCATATTCCTTCGTTAAGGATTCCTCACACAACAGTGCGGCCCCTTCATCAGGCAGGCAGTCCAATTCACCTACCGGAACAGCACTAACGGTTTCCGCCAGTGTATCATACAGCCCATTACACAGGCAAGAGTGAAGGCGTATGGCCGAACAGCCGGGCAACAGTGTAATAAAGGCATCCACATCTTTTTGAAGAACGAACCGGTTGGCATCCGCTTGCCGGAGACGTACAATTCCGCCTACAGGAAAACACCGGTTTTTGTAACAAGGCGTTTTTCCACTCCATGGGGTACCATATGCGATGCTGCGTCCGAATTCCATACGAATCGTAGGATTGTCATCATTCAGCAATTCACTCTTTGGAAAACATTTAAGCCATTGTACCGCATGGGTGCTCTTACCCGTACCGCTTTTACCCATGAAAAGGTAAGCTTTTCCCCTCCATGCCACGGCGGAGGCATGGACAGAAATTCCTCCCCAAAAGAGTATTGCCTGTGAATAGACGATACGCAAAAGGGAGCAAAGGACTTCCCCGGCATATGGGTCATCCCAGCGGATATTTGCCATGGCAAGAGTAAAAAAAGGTTCTGCATGCAGAACATGTACCGGACTACCGGCAGTATAACGCAATTCAACCCGGTATCCCTCCGCCATCTCAAGCAAACGGATATGTCCCAGATCACTTTCCGTCTCTTCCAATACACGGATAATTCCTTTTTCGGAAAGAGAACTCGAAACCGCTACAAAATTGAATATTGCCCTGCCCTGAATATCCGTTACGCAACGGAAAGGACGGAACGAGGGCAACAGCCGGTCTATGTCTTGTTCTTCGGGTAAATGGAGTTTGAAAAGAAAACCCGCCACCCGGAAATCATATTCCCTCATCATTTGACTTGTCCTGTCAATAAATTAGTAAATGTCCAGAAAGCCTCCTTGGGTGCATAGCCGAAAGACAAACTCACGTTACGCAGGAATGAGTGTGCCGTATACAACTTGCGCTGCCACACAGCCTGTGTCCCCGGGGTTCGTTCCATCCGATACTGACCGAAATTACCACCTTCCAGCACCCTTTCCAGCAAAGGACGGGATGATACCGGCCTATCCTTGTAAGGCAAAGAAGTTACCGGCAGTCCCAAATGTTCCACCAGGAACGAATGAAGCAAGCGGTTCCATCCGATTATACCGGCCTTACAGCAAATATTTTTTATCTCACTGGAGGTTACCGCGATATGAAGCCGGTGACAGGCACGAGCCATGTCACACAACTGGCGAAGTCCTATACCCCGGCCAATGGCATGTTTCATTATATGGGTATTGAGCAGCAGCACATAAAGCGTGGGCGAAGGTATTGTTATCTCACAACCGGGTGAGAGCCATACGTCATGGTAGCCAAACAGGGTTTCCAAACTATTCAGGTCCTCATGTAAAAAGGGATTATACAGGTCAAGCATACGCGGATGGTGTTCCACTTCGATACTATTCCATATATAGCTGACACTGTCATCTGGCTGCCAGTCTACCCGTATTCCCCGGTTTTTCACTATGCGAATGGCAAATTCCCGTTCATTCTTATACGGAAAATAAAAGTCAATATCACCGCATTCCCTTAACAGGGGAAACTCATAAAACAATGCGGCGCTCTGGCCTTTCTGAAGAACGGGAGTCAGCCCATCGTTCCGAAACATTTCATAAAGTTCTGCCAGCACCGCATTCATCCGGTGATTTCGCTGTTCTATCGCATTTATTTCGGCTACCCAGCGTACCAGCAACTTCTCCGGCGGCAACATTTCATCGGGTAAATGACATACCCCACGGTAGACAAGACCCGTAACGGTCTGCCGGCGTGCCATACGATAGATATTCTCCCAGCTTTCACCGGACAAGGGAAAAAGGGACAGGCTCTCCGGCTCTTTCTCCCATAAACCGGCCCGCAATAAAATGAACAGTATGGTTACTTCCTTATTCGGATACATTTCCATTTCTTTTTTCAATCAAGTGTTCTCTTACGCTTATCCGACCAGGCCGGACTGTTTCCATTCACACAGTTGTTTTTCCACATCCTTCAGGGCATCCTCTTCCCCAACCTCATATTCATTACACAACAATACGGCAAGTTCTTTGGGAGTGATATCTTTTCCTTCCATCAACTGCCAGAGCCGTGCGGCGGTCTCGTTCAGGGTGAACACATCGGTCATATTCACATTTCCTGAAGCTGTACTTACGATCATATATTTATTGCCGATTTTTCTTAACTGTAAATTGGGTTGGAGTTTCATAAGCCTTGTCTTTGTCATAAATTTTAAGCATTAGAATTTCTTTCCCACCAATATGGAAAATACGGTAAGAAAGATGATTTTTGTATCAAGCCACAGGGAACGGTGGTAGAGATAGTCCAGATCCATCCGCAACCTTTCCAGAATCTTGGTCATGGAATCCGTATAACCATTATAAAGTGTGGCGGCCGAAAACAATCCAGGGCGTAGCTGATACAGCTGTTCATAATCCGGATTTATGGATTTGATCTGGTCTACAAAATATTTACGTTCCGGTCGCGGTCCTACAAAGCTCATCTCTCCTTTGAGTACGTTCCACAATTGTGGCAGTTCATCCAGGTGATGTTCACGCAGAAAACGACCCACATGGGTAAGCCGTTTATCCCTTTTCTGACACAGGGCGGGTTTGCCGTCCGCCTCCGCCAGTGTAATCATGGAACGGAACTTGTACAGCGTAAAAATCTCACCATGATACCCCACACGTTCCTGGCTGAAAATGGCCTTTCCATGGTCTTCACATTTAATGGCGATATAGATCACCAGAAGTACCGGGGAGAAAACGGCCAATCCCACTATACTGGCTACCACGTCCAAGAACCTTTTTGTCGTGCGGGCGATCGGGGACATGATATCCCCGCTACGGCTCCTCTCGGTTGCACTCCCCTTCACTGCCTTCGATACTACTTCTACTTTTTCCATAAACTTCTATAAATTTCTAATATATTGTCTATCATTTTTTCTTTTGTGAATGTTTCCTGATAACGTTCTCTGGCACCTTTGGCCAGTTTTTGGTACAAATCGTCATTACGGGTAATCGTCATGATAGCTCCGGCCAACTCCTTGGCACTGCAGGGAGTTACGTTCAGCCCGGAAAAACCATGGGCATTTACCCATGATACTCCCGAATGGGGTATGTTGGTCGCCACCACAGGCTTGCCGCATGACATGGCTTCGATTTGTACAATACCGAAAGCCTCCGTTTTCTGCACGCTGCTCAGACAGAATAACGTGCAGGCCCCGTAGTAGGCAGAAAGTTCCTTGTCACTGATCCTGCCGAGCAACATAACCTTGTCCTGTACGCCCCATGTCTCAATTTCAGCCTCTAAATCATATTTCATGGCTCCGCTGCCGCCAATTAATATCACATAATCGTCATCCAGATAATGGGCGGATTCTATCAGGTATTTATATCCCTTGTAAGCAACCAGCCTCCCTATAGAGAAGATGATCTTCTTACCCGGGTACCGTTTCCTGACCTCTTCTACAGCAGCCGGAGCCGGGCAAACCGGCTCAATACCAATTGGCAGACATTCCATCTTGTGTCGTACCCGTGCAAGACATGGCGACTCTGCCAGATAAGGCGGGGTAGTACCGATAATCACATCTGCACGTGTCAACAACCATTCCTGCAGGGGAGAATAAAGTTTTAGCAATATTTTTTGTTTCTCTATGTCAGCATGCCAGTGTAGGATAACCTTGCCCTTATAACCTGAAAGGAACAGAGCCAGGCAGGCCATCGGGTCGGGATGGTGCACATGGATGATGTCATAATCCCTGCACCTTTTCCGTAATGAGAAAATCATATCGGGAGAAATCATCGTTGCGGCAACTTTCATCCAGGTACGGCAACCTATCAGCCGGGAATGAGCGTTAATGGAGAAAGTACGGGAGCTTCCTTGAGACAGGGCACATAGCATATCACAAGGCACACCACGTTCCGACAGTCCGCTCATCAGGTCATACATCACTTTTTCCACGCCGCCCATTATCGGATAAAACTTGCCGAGTTGGAGAATTTTCAATGCTTTCATCTTTTGAATATTTCTTCGGATATCATGTCTTCGGATTGTAATAACGGATATTTCCTTTAATGAATAAAAGGAATTCAAGGTACTATGCACAGACTAAATACTGTAGATTCAAATCAAATCATATAATAGATATGGTTGATCATCATTTATAAATGTCAGCAATCTTTCCGATTATATCAGAATGATATTAGCCTCATTTTCATATCAATGTTTATTTACCAATAGTATACATGTCTTTTTTATACAATAAGCCATAAAAAGGGTCAACACAAAAGTTGCAATAATATACAAGAAGTCAGATTTGACAAAAAAATAATTTCCCCTAAGCAATATCATACTAACACCTTGACATAAATAAATTTCATACGAGACATTGCTTATCCATTGAATATTTCTATTATAGATTTGTATTTTAGCACAAAGACACACAATAACAATTGGTATAAAAATATAAGCGAACAAATAGCAAAATTCATTTTTACTAATTACGCATGCTGCCGTTAATAACAAACATAAAGGAACAGTCACATAATATTTTACTGGTACATTCCATAATGCACATATTCTTTCTTCATATTTGCAATAAAATATTCCTAACGGGAATGCTAATGCACTGATATACCAACAACGTTCATAACTTAATGAAACGGTAAGAGCTATATATAAAAAGACACAAAGGAATGAAATGATTACAACATTCTTCTTGGAAGCTATCATATAAAAGAGAATATAGATAAAGGCTTGTTGGAAGATGACTTGCTGAATCGCACGTTAATTCGTGCTACGGCTGCATCGGATGCTCGTATGGACGGATGCCCGAAACCGGTGATGACGAATTCCGGTAGTGGTAATCAAGGTATCACGGTGTATTTGCCGGTTGTGGTGGCTGCCGAGAAATTCGGGGCTTCCCGCGAGCAATTAGCCCGTGCCTTGGCATTGAGTAACTTGATCGCCGTGCATATTCACCATTATATGGGACACCTTTCAGCTCTTTGCGGAATTCTGATTGCCGGAACAGGGGCTGCATCTGCAATTACCTATTTGATGGGTGGAACTTACGATAATATGGTGAACACGATCAAGACGATGTGTTCTAACTTGACGGGTATGATGTGTGACGGGGCAAAACAGGGATGTGCCTTGAAGGTGTATTCCGGTGTATCGGCTGCCGTGCAAGCTGCCTTGTTGTCCATGAGAGGAATCAAAACGAATAATGACGGGATCGTGGAGGAAGATATTGAGCGTACTATTCGTAACGTGGGATTGATCGGAACGAAAGGTATGGAGGAGACGGACAAGACGATCTTGAATATCATGTGCAATAAAAAATAATAGAAGGAATTGAATCCGTACGTGAATATACACACGCATCATGTTGGCGAAGGAATTAACATTCTGGATGTTGGTGAAGGAAAGGCGTGGGTGGAAAAAGAAAAAAGACGGGAATTGGTCGAGGGGCAGAACGTGTTTTATTCCGTGGGTGTTCATCCCATGAAGTTAAACGAGCTGGGAGAGAGTGTTTTCGTGGGGATAGAAGATACGGTACGGATAAAAAAAGTAATAGCGATAGGAGAGTGCGGTTTGGACCGTCGCTCTCCTATTTGTATGAAGACGCAGGAAGAGTTGCGTAAGCCGTTGATTATCCATTGTGTGAAGGCGTATTCGGAATTGATTGCCGTGAAGAAACGAACAGGTTCTTCCGTACCTTGGATTATTCACGGGTATAACAATAATGAACAGATATTGCGGCAGTTGTTGGATCACGGATTTTATATTTCCGTGGGAGCGGCTTTGCTGAATTCACGTTCGAATGCTTTTCAGTTATTACGGATGATCCCGGCGGAA
>OGLM01003145.1_pt1 | contig 13917 bp, 5 predicted proteins | sample 1572531 | NCBI WGS metagenome assembly OGLM01 (sample SAMEA2581909, study PRJEB24529) | metagenome | biome: Human gut stool | place: China | collected 2011 | reverse complement strand
TCAGCGGTATCATCGGAATTCTTTTGATAGCCAAGCGGATATTCAAAAACAACCTTTCCAGCCGTATGCAGTATAATCTGTGGTTCCTGTTGCTTGGGTTGTTGGTAGTTCCCTTTATACCGTTCCGTTTAATCGGATTTCCTCAAATTTTCTCGTGGCTCGGCAGCCTGAGAAGCTCTCCATCTTCCAATACTGGAACTGCTATGGGAGAAACCATTGGGGCCGATCCAACCGGAAATGTAAATTGGATGAATGACTTTACCCTTTCTGTAAATAGCGAAACACCATCCATTGCCGGATACATATTATTGGGGATATGGATTATAGGCATTTTTGCAATGATCATATTAGTAATCAAATCCTCACTCCGCCTACGCAATTTGGAGAAATCTGGACTTCCCCTTCAGAACCCGGAAGTACGCAGACTATATCATCGATGTTTGGAGGAAATGGGAATTCACAGAAATATCCCTGTTTACAGTACTGCATTTTTGAAATCCCCGATTATTGTGGGACTTTTGAAACCATGTATTTATCTGCCGATTCATCTGATCTCTGATTACAACGAATCCGATATGCGATATATGCTGTTGCACGAACTGCAGCACTATAAGCACAAAGATGCTGTTGCCAGTTATCTGATGAATCTTGCTGGGGTAGTATATTGGTTCAATCCTCTTGTCTGGTACGCACTGAAAGAAATGCGTAATGATAGAGAGGTTGCCTGTGACACTTCCGTTTTGAAAATGCTTGAAGAGGATGCTTACGAAGATTATGGCAATACACTGATTAACTTTGCAGAGAAGGTTTCACTTACTCCTTTTCCGTTTGCTGCCGGCCTTGGTGGAAACATGGAGCAGATGAAACGGAGAATTATTAACATTGCCTCTTATGAGAAGCCGACATTTATGAAAAGAATAAAAGGTATGACTGCATTCATGTTGACTGCTGTTCTTCTCCTTGGATTCGCACCTTTTATTTCCACATACGCAGCAGACGGAAGCCACTACCAATGGGATTCCTCTTCTGAGAATGTTTCCTATGTAGACCTCTCCACATACTTCGGAGAATACGAAGGTAGCTTTGTTTTATACGATTTGAAAAATGATGAATGGAGCATACACGACAAGGAGCATGCCACCCTGCGGGTTGCACCAAACTCCACTTACAAAATATATGATGCCTTGTTCGGTTTGGAAGAAGGTGTCATTACACCAGAAAACTCCTTTATTGCGTGGAATGGAGAAAGCTATCCTTTTGAAGCATGGAATGCGGATCAGACCTTACAGTCTGCAATGAACTCCTCCGTGAACTGGTATTTCCAGACATTGGATGAACAGCTTGGAGCCTCTGACGTTTACAGCTATATTCAAGAAATCGGATATGGTAACGAAAACATGAGCGGTGATTTCTCCACTTATTGGATGGAATCTTCTTTGAAGATTTCCCCAATAGAGCAGGTCGAACTTCTAACCAGGCTGCAGAATAACAGCCTTGGCTTCGCCCCTGAAAATATCAATGCAGTAAAAGATGCCATCTGCCTTTCCTCTTCCGATGCCGGAACATTCTACGGAAAGACCGGAACCGGACGTGTGGATGGCCAAGATGTGAACGGATGGTTTATCGGCTATATCGAAACTGTAGATAATACATACTTTTTCGCTACCAACATTGGTGCAGACAGCGATGCTACCGGAGGCAACGCAACTGAAATAACCATGTCTATCTTGTCCGACATGAATATCTGGAAATAAAGAAATCGGGTAAAGGTCATAGTCGTATAATCCTTTGCCCGATTTTTTTATTTTCACTTTATGCATAAAAGCGTTTCAATTATCCAGTTCTATACGTCAAGAATTAGATTTATTATTGATGTATTCTACAATTTCTCCAATAAAAAAAGATATCAATGTCCCAATTGAAACAAACAAACTATCTCTATCACCTAATGATTCAATGAAGATTGAAAATGTAAACGTAAAGTTACTATACATATAATCATAAAAAACGTATTTCAGAGAACCTATCAAGAGCATCAACCCGAAAGAAATTAATGCATATATTAGGCACAGCAAAAAGCTAATGTCAATGCTGCGTTTGACAATGATTTTTCCCATAAAAAAACCTAAAATAAAAACCCCAATATCAATATATGTATATATAATTAAAAAACCCAAATAGGCTAAGGCCGCATTATATTTGGGAAATAAATAAAAACAAAGAAAATAAGCCAAAGCCACACATACAAAATATACTAAAAATGGAGAATACGTTCTAACAAACTTTCGCATAAAAACACCTCACCTCACATGTAAATAATCTAATTAAAATCAAAAGCTTATCTTAATTTATTTCATAATACTCTTCACTTCCAGTCGCTGACCATGATGTTTTACCACTACTGACCACATCTTTTGTAGACATACTATATGCAAATATATCAAGGATCTCTGCCTCTGAGATATACCATGAACCATCTGTGTTTTTCTTACTTCTGTATAAAACATATAATTCGCATTTTTCATTCTCCGAAAGTCTGTCATATACAAGATATTCTATTATTTCCTCATTCTCATTTAAGATAACTCTAGAATTTCCATTCGCACCGTATGATATCATAAAATCACATCCTTCGTCTGCGAAGTATTGTTGATATATAGTACGATATCCATCATATATTTCATTTGTTTCCATTAATGTCACATAATCACAGATCGCAGGAATAGAAATATCATCCTCTTTCATATTTTCCATTAATTCATCCATTAAATCGTGTTGAATGACAAAACCATTATCCTGTGAACTGAATATTCTAATGGCCTTTCGTGGCATCATTCCCTGCGGTCCTGCTCCTGTAACATAGTTTATGATGACAATCACATCCTTTGCACCATCTCCATCTATATCCTGAAATCCAACCGCTTCAACACTATCAAACATTCCTACACTATCATTCTCTGTACTATTATTTTCATAACACTCCGGAAAATAATATATAATTTGATTGTCTTTTGCCAGCACAAATGAAACATCTTCCCAGAGCGTTTCATAAGTCGGCAGATAAGATACAAACTGTACTTCACCCCAATCATTCAATTCTACATCAAAGGATTGTTCAGTTATAACCCGGCTTTCATCTAATCTCTCTCCTGATGGATATTCTACTTCAATATCTGCTACATCTGTCAATTGCTGTATTTCTTTTGTACCATCGAAATATAAAATGACTTGTTCATCAAATTGTTCTTCACCTGATAGAATTATTTCTACATAATCCTCATGCCAGGTAACCTTCCAACAGCTGCTACTGATGCTTGCACCGTCATTGTTCAATTCAAAATCTGTTTGTGATATCTTATCTTCGCCTTCTTTAAGGACTAACCGTCCACTTGCTGAACCAAAAGGCCATTCCGGTTCTCCAACAGCTTGAAGTATCACTTCATATTTTTTATCTGGTGAAACGGATGTATCGCAAGTTATCTTCTTGTAATTTACCGTATACGAAATGCAACACCAAAATACTACAAACAGTGCAATGAGCAAGCCCATAATACATAGCATAAATTTTTTCATTGATATAGCCCCCTTTTTAATGTCCTCGTATATCCAGTTCTTTCAATAGAGAATTTCCACTTCCCAATGAATATACAATGTAATAACCGCCGTCCTCTATTTCTTCCGAAAATTGTAGTGCCTTATGTTCAATCACCTCAATGGACTGCCCTTCTTGAATTTCCACCAAATATTCCCACTCGTTGCTTCTGTAATCTGAATAATAAGTTTCCAATTCTTCCAAAGACAATTCACTCTTGATTAGAATTGCCCCGAAATATTGCATCCCATTTCCATTCCCCGTCAGCTTTCCTGTCTGTGATATAGCTTCTATCAATTCTGTCTGTTCTGGCAAAGGTGTTTCACACAACATTTTCTCTACATTATATGCACAGTAATTATTGTAAACAGGAACCGATACAAATGCTGCAAGTATCAAAACAATCAAGCATATCCCCGCTATTTTTATTTTTTTCATACTCTGCTTTCCTTTACCCAACTTTTATTCCCAACCGAACTAATTGTAACATGTTGGGAATAAAGTTGGGAATAAAAATAAAAAAACTTCAGATTTTCTTATAAGGTTTCTTCTTTTCCCTTTGCCTTTAGTGGCATAGGCTTTTCTGTATCTCCTCCAGCAACCTTTGCTTTCATCACCTCCAGCTTCGCCTTCAGGGACACTCTTTCTGCAGGTGCATCCGCATACTGTCTGATGCCCTTATCCTGCTCTGTACCCACTGCTTTCTCTGCAATCGGAATATTCTTCGCCGGACGGTCTGCAACCTCTTTTTCGCTCTTTGGAGCTTCCGGCTCATCATCCATATCAATCCCGTCATTACCCTTTTTATCCATGTTAAGCAGGGCATTTAATGCTGACAGACGCTCTAACTTCTCCGCAAGCTCCGCTTCCTGCGCAAAAGGCTTGTTTACTTCCACCTTTGCGGTTTCAAGCTGATGCTCCACCGTTTCAAGTTTTGTCTGTGCTTCCATGAGTTGCTTTGGCATGGACTCCAGTGCATGGTTGATACGGGCAATATTTCCAATCGGGTCTGAACCGACTTCCAGATTGTGGGAAAGCTGACCTTTCAGGTTCATCACCAATTTGTGGTTGAATGCATCAAAGGATACTGCCATCTTAAAACCTGCATATTCGCCAATGACTGCAGGGGCATTGACTGTTTTTATTTCTTTGCACATCTCCACAAGGGCTGTTCCGGCTTCTTTCTTATCCGTATAGAGCTTGTCCCCCACTTTCATGGAAAACTGCTCTTTGTCCACCGGAAGATTTGCTTTTGCAGTCTGAATGTCCGCCTGCATCCCGCTGATACGCTCCTTTAAAATCGTGATCTGCTGAGGATAATGCTTTGCGATGTTGTCCTCCAGTCGGTATTTCTGACTGGTATGGTTTGCTTTCATAAGTTTCAGTTTTGAAACCTGAATATCGAGGTCCATCTTCTCCTTGATGTAAGGATTTCCTGTTGCCAGAGCCTTGACCTCCGCATAAGTAAGCGCTGCTTCATCCACATCCTCACAGGAACGTACCGGAGATTTACTTGTCATGATTTGTCCGATGAATTTCTGCTTGTTCTCAATGAGCTGCCACGAATAACTGTCAAAGGTTCCTTCCGTCACATAGCGGAAAATCTTGACCTTGGGATTAAGATTACCCTGTCGTAAAATACGCCCTTCCTGCTGTTCAATGTCAGAAGGACGCCAAGGCACATCAAGGTGGTGCAGTGCGATAAGTCTGTCCTGCACATTGGTTCCGGCTCCCATCTTCTGTGTGGAACCAAGTAAAAAACGGACCTGTCCGCTTCTTACTTTCCCGAACAGCTCCGCTTTCCTAAGCTCCGTATTTGCTTCATGTATAAATGCGATTTCTTCCGGTGGGACACCCTTTTCGATCAGCTTGTTGCGGATGTCATCATAAACATTAAATGTACCATCTCCTTTCGGTGTTGACAGGTCACAGAAAATAAGCTGCGTTGACTTCTGCTCCTTTGTCTGTTCCCATATTTCAAATGCCTTTTCCACACAGGTGTTTGCCTTTGAATTTTCATCATCCGGCAGCATATCATTGATAAGCCTCTGGTCTAATGCCAGCTTTCTTCCGTCATTGGTAATCTTTAGCATATTGTCCTCATAAGGCTGTACCTGTCTGTCACGCACGGCTTCTGCCCTTTCTGCCAAAGATGCCACCATGTCTTTCTGATATTCACTTGGCTTTAGCACCACATTTTCATACTCTGCTTCCGGCACAGGGAGATTTAACATATCCGGTGTCTGAATATCGGCACTCTCCTTAAAAAGTGCAATCAGCTCCGGGAGATTAAAAAACTTTGCAAACCTTGTCTTTGCCCGATATCCGGTTCCCTCCGGTGCAAGCTCAATGGCGGTCTGCGTTTCTCCAAAAGAGGATGCCCAACTGTCAAAATGTCCCAGACCTAACTTCTGAAGCGTACCATACTGAAGGTAACGCATATTGGTGTAAAGCTCCGTCATACTGTTTGAAATCGGCGTACCTGTTGCAAAGGTCACGCCCTTACCGCCCGTCAACTCATCTAAATACTGGCATTTTGCAAACATATCCGAGGACTTCTGTGCCTCAGACTGTGCAATTCCTGCCACATTACGCATCTTAGTATAAAGGAACAGATTTTTATAATTATGGCTCTCGTCCACGAAAAGCCTGTCCACACCAAGCTGCTCAAAGGTCACTACATTATCTTTCCTTGATGCATCATTCAGCTTTTCAAGCCTTGTAAGAAGTGATTTTCTTGATTTCTCCATCTGCTTAATGGTGTAGCGTTCTCCGTTGTCGGCTTTTGCCTGTGCAATAGCAAGCTCAATCTCATCAATCTGCCTTTCAATAATGGCTACCTGTCTTTCCTGCGAAAGTGGAATTTTCTCAAACTGACTATGCCCGATAATAACCGCATCATAATCTCCTGTGGCTATTCTGGAACAGAATTTCTTACGATTGGCAGGCTCAAAGTCTTTATTTGTTGCAGCAAGGATATTGGCTCCGGGATATAACCGTAAAAAATCACTTGCCCACTGCTCCGTCAAATGGTTCGGAACCACAAATAAGCTCTTTTGACATAATCCAAGACGCTTGCTCTCCATGGCTGCCGCTGTCATTTCAAAAGTCTTTCCGGCTCCCACACAATGGGCGAGCAGGGTATTATCTCCGTAAAGTACATGAGCCACCGCATTTTTCTGGTGGGGCTTTAACTCAATATCCGGTGTCATTCCGGGGAATTTCAGATGTGAACCGTCATATTCCCTTGGTCTTGTGGAATTGAAAAGCTGGTTATATTTTGCCACGAGTACCTGTCTACGTTCTGGATCACGGAACACCCAGTCCTTAAATGCTTCCCTTATGGCTTCCTGCTTCTGTGATGCAATGGTAATTTCCTTTTTATTCAGTACCCTCTTTTCCTTGCCGTCCTCCTCTATGGTATCGTAAACACGGCTGTCCTTTAAGTTCAGAGAATCCTCCAGAATGGTATAGGCATTTCTCCGGCTTGTACCGTAGGTCATATTTACAAGGGAATTTCCATAGTCCGCATTTTTTCCCTTTATGTTCCACTGTCCTGTCACATCGGAATACTGGACTCCTACGACATTCCTGTCTAACAAATGCTGCGGTGTTTCAAAGGTTTCCCTCATAAAATCCTCGATATACTTCGGGTCAATCCATGTGGCGCCGATACGCACCTCAATTTCGCTGGCATCCAGCTCCTTCGGCTGTACCTGTGTGAGTGCCTGCACATTCACGGCATATTCCGGGTGACTTTCTGCATAGACCTTTGCTGTTTCCAGCTTGTCACGTACATTTCCACTCAGATACTCATCCGCTGTTTCCCATTTATCCGTCAATGGGTTCTGAAATATAATTCCTGTCAGCTCCTCCTTTACCGTATCCACATCTTTTCCGGTCAGCTCTGCCATGTAATCGAGGTCAACCCTTGCTTTTTCCGACAAGGATACTGCCAATGCTTCACTTGCCGTATCCACACTTGTGACAACCTCTGCCTTTTTAATGGTACGCTTCGTGAACATATCCGCTTTGCCCTTGAAATTGCCCTCATCGTCCAATTTTTCCAGAGAACACAGCAGACAATAGCTGCTGTCCTGATTAAATGCTCTTTTGTTCGTCTGCGAGTTAATTAGACCGTGTTTCTTGGAAAAAGCATCATATAAACTGTTTAACTCCGCCTGCTTTTCCCTGATTACTGTATCCGGATATTCCTCTAATTGCAGATTGATAAGCTCCTGCGTACAGTTTCTGATACCCACCATGCCCTTGATACGTTCCTGCATGGAAGCTGACATATCCACAGGCTTCATAATGGAATTTTCACGGTAATACACCTTGTCGTCCACAAGAGTATAGCTGTAATTCTTAACATCCGGGTCCGCCGGAATGGTGGCATCCGCAAGCTCATCTGCCAGTTCATCCAGCTCCACCGCTTCTATCTCTCCGTCAATATGGCTGACCGCTTCCTGTAGCTGCTGTGCAAATGGTCTTGTGGTATCTGGCATACAGGTACTTTCCATACCATACGGTCCGCTGACCATTTCCATTTTTCCCACGATCATCTCCGGATGTTGGGCAAAATAACTGTTCATGGCAATGCCGTTCTCATCCTCTGAGAGATGCACCCAGTCCGGCTCCAAATCCATTACACGGTCACGCTTCTTTAAGAACAAAATATCAGAAGTGACCTCTGTTCCGGCATTTTCCTTAAATGCCGTGTTGGGCAGTCTGACCGCACCCAGAAGCTCTGCTCTTTGAGCAAGGTATTTTCTGACCTCCGGACTTTTCTTATCCATTGTTCCCTTACTGGTAACAAAAGCAACCACACCGCCGGGGCGAACCTTATCTAAAGTCTTTGCAAAGAAATAGTCATGGATTAAAAAATTCTGCTTGTCATACTGCTTATCCGTCACCTTATACTGTCCGAATGGCACATTTCCGATTGCCACATCAAAGAAATCATTGGGATAATCCGTTTTCTCAAAGCCTGTGATTTTAATGTCAGCATTTGGATATAGCTGCTTTGCAATCCTTCCCGTGATACCGTCAAGCTCCACACCGTATAGTCTGCTCTCCTGCATCTTCTCCGGCAGCATTCCGAAGAAATTTCCGATACCCATTGCCGGCTCCAGAACATTTCCTTTTTCAAATCCCATTTTATCCAAGGCATCATAGATACTGCGGATTATGGCAGGACTTGTATAATGGGCATTTAAGGTACTCTCCCTTGCCGAAGCATACTCCTCTTCCGATAAAAGTCCCTTTAACTCCTGATATTCATTCGCCCAGGCACTCTTGCTTTCATCAAAGGCATCTGCAAGTCCACCCCAGCCAACATACTGAGATAAAATCTCCTGTTCTTCTGGTGTTGCGATACGGTTCTCGCTCTCTATTTTCTCCAGTGTGCGTATGGCTTCCACATTTCTGCGGAATTTTTCCTTTGCAGTACCAATTCCTAAAGCATCATCCGTGATACGGAAATTGACAGCTCCGGTCTTATCAATCTGCGGTTCTACCTGCTTTACAGGAACTTCGATATCCAGCTCTAATGGTGTATCTGACACTTCCTCCGGCTTTTGGACATCCTGTCCGGAAGTTTCCCTATTTTCTCCAGACAGCTCATTTTCTTTCTGGCTAAATTCTTTCCATACCCTATCTGAAACTGCCGAAAAATAAGGAGACTCATCTTCCATAATACTGAACTGAATCTCCTCCATATCCTCTATGCTCTTTGCCCCTGCTATTTTATCATGGTATTTAAAATACAAGGCTTCACGGCTGATAATACCCTCAAGACGCTCAAGTTCCGGCTCAGACATCCGTTCCCAAATATCATCCTTTTGCGTATGAATGGTAAAACCTTCCCCATCATCGTGATGCTCTAAAGTATATTGCAATGTGTCATGTTCCCCACGAATATCGCACTCAAAATCATAAACCGTGGTTCTGATCCCTGCAGAATACTCCCTGTTAATCAGAACCAGATTTTGCACATCTTCTGCCGTTAATGGTGGTTCCTCAACACTTTCAGTATAATCTTCACTTCCTTCAATCTGTGTAAACACTTCCGCTTCATGGCGATCAATATTCCTTTCCGCCATCTCGTTTAGATAATCTTCTTCAACTTCTCCCCGCTGTGGCTGATAATCATACTCAAATGAAACACCATTTACCTCTGCATAAAAGAATTGCTTATCTGTTACGGAATTTCCAAGCACATAGGTTTCTTCCTCAGTCCCCCATTCATCGACTTTGATGCACTCCTGTCCATCAATCGTGATTTTCTCAGCCGCCTGTGCTGCAAGCTCTTTCTCCTGCTCGATATACCGCCGTGTCTGGTTGATAAATCCATTTAAAACAGCAGGGTGGGAATCCACAACCATATCCTCATTTTTCACCATGGCATAAGGCTCAATGGCTTTTGCCCACTCCTTATTCTCCGGAGAAAACCGTCCGTCCTGTCTTTTGTGCATGACAGAATTGGCAAGCACATAGCTTACCCTTTCAGAGCCATATTCCTGAATGACTCCCTCCGCTGTATCCTTTGGCAGACGATACCCGTCAAACTTTTCAGCGATTGCTTTTTCAATGGCATTCTTGCAGGCTACTTTGGTTTCATGCTCCATCTTTGCCTGTGCCTGCTCCAAAGCCTTCTGCTCCTGCTCCACTCTGTACTGTACATAGGCTTCTTTTCCTTCCGGAGATAAATACTTATCTTCTTCAATGAGCTTTCGGATACGTTTCTCCACAACCTTCCAGGACAACAGCACTTCTGCGTATGGTTTTCCGATATTTCCCTTTTTCAGCTTTATTCCTTTTGCATCATGATCCTCATAGCTGTGGTCAGCTCCGGCAAGTGCATGGCTACTGCCGCCTGTTCCATATTCATTCTTTAAGAAATTAGCTGCTTCTTTGCTGTCATGCCCTTCCTTAAAATAATCATAAATACGGAAAGACCCATTTGAAAAACCACTTCCCCTGCCAAGCCTGTAGTCAATCTCATCCTGCGTGATAAAATCCTCGTGTTTAATTTCCACATGCTCAGCAGCTGGAAATGTCAGCCTGTCTACCAGAAGGTTGTCGAGTTCGGCACGAAGCTCCTCTTTTGGCATAACAGAACGGAAACGCAGGCTTTTTTCTCCGGTTTCCAACTGATGCAGAGCATGATCCATGTGGGCAGCTATCCTCTCCACCTCTTCCGGTGTAGAAAGAAGTTCCACCAGTCTTGCATGGGCATCCGGGTAATTGCCCGCCTTTAATTCCAATTCTTCCGGCATTTCTCCCATACCGTCACGGAAAAAGAAAAATAAATGGTTTGCAATCCTGCCACGCTCTACCTCATCCACGAGATAAGCTTCATTTGCACCCATATATGTGCCATTCTCTACCTGCCTTCGGATATTCTGCTCAATATCTTTCCATTCCATCGTAAGTATGGGTTGCTCCGTTGCTGATGTACCGAATCCAACACTCATGCCACCTTCATCAAACCATACGGCTATCTGCTTTCCGTCAAACTCAAAGCCTTTTCCGGTGGTTCCATACTCTTTTTTCAGAAAGGCTGTCATTTCTTCCGGTGTCTTTCTCTGCTGGTACTTGGCATAAATACGTTTGCGGCTGTCATCCCTGCCCCCGCCGCTTCTTAAAATATCATCAATCTGTTGCTCCGGCAGTACAAAGCCTGTCGGCATAACACTTTTTTCTTCTGCCTGCTTCATGACAATGTTGCCGACCTGCTCCGAAAACATGGTAAAAAGGTCAAGCTGTTTAAACATACCGTCTGTATCAATCTGCTCTGCCACTTCCCCCGGAAGTAAATAGACACCATCCTCGATATAAGAATTGACCCGGTATCTTGCATCTTCCCATGACAACCTGCTCTCTGCTTCACGGGTCAGATAATTGCCTTTCCACATGGTAATCCCGTCCTCATCAGCTCGATACCCGGCTCTTACATCCCCGATATACAGCTCTGTAAATTCCTCCATACGGAAAGAATTTTTCAGATACTCCGTCTGTAAAACCGCATCCTGCTCTGACTGGAAATATCCCGCAATCTCCGGTCTTTTATGGATAAGGTGATTATCAAAACATAAGATTCCCTTTTGAAGCTCTGTGAAATCTTCGGTTTTATCCGAAAAGGAACCGGATAATGAATTGTTGTCACTATCCAGCTCCTGCATGGCGCTATGAAATTGTTCCTCACTGCTTAAATGTAGATCAGTTCTGTCAGCACGGTTTCCTCCGCTGAGTGTCTGATGTTGTTCATCTTCGCTACCCAGCTCATCTGATCGGCTGCTTTCAGTTCCTCGTTCACTCCTTCCGACTTCGCCATCTGTCCGGTCAGAAGTTCCATTCTCTGTTCTGCCTGCTCCTGTACCTGCAGACAATGTGCTTTCAGCTCCCCTGTCAGAATCATTCCCTGATAAATCCCTCTCCTGTGCTCCTTCAGAAAGTTCTTCCTCATCAGTCCGTACTTGGTCAGTGCCTGTTCCGGCTCCTCGTTCGCTGTCAGGTTCGGAATCAGATAATCCCCGTTCTTTTCGTATGTCAGTTTCATTGGCAATGCCCTCCATTTCTGTATGATTTTCAGTTTCCTTTGGTTTTTCTATTGTCGTTTCACTTTCACGCTTTAAAGCATTATAGTCTGCTTCTGGTGCATTTGCAAGTCCTTTTTCAACATTTTCTTCATGGCTTCCAATATGCTCCCCAGCCGCTTTTTCTCTTGCCTTATTTGAGGCATTCTGCCTTGCAATCTGGCGTTCGTATGCCCCTATTGTCCTTCCAATTTCCATAAGCAGGGGCTTACACATCTCCGTAGTTGCATTTCCAATGACAGCTAATGACTTTGTATTATTAAATTCGTGGATATATTCAAAATTCATGTCATCTTTCCACAAATCCATATCGGCACCGCATCGGGATAGCAGGGTAAAGGAGATACTGGAAGCCAGCGTTTCCCTCAACCTGATTCCAAGATTCAGTTCATCCAGATCATCAAGGAAACTGCCCTCTTTCACATAGTTTAGCTCCGGTAAAAGTTCCTCATAATAATCCTGGGCAATCCTGTCAGCTATCTCCATAATCCTCTCTTCAAAAGGCATATTTACATCGGTTCCACCATAAGTCTTTTCAAGCTGTGCAAGCACAGGAGCCTTATGTTCCTCCTTAAGTTCCCACAGATTTGGGTCACGCCCGATTCTTCTTGCCTTATGCACATCTGATACATCAAAGACATATTTTAATCTCGGACGTTCGCTGTCCGTATCAATCAGGGCAATTCCTTTCGCTCCACGGTTGACCCAGCAATTCATCTTTTCATTCCACGTTTCAAGCGAAGCACAGGCTGTTGCATCCGGTCTTTGGGCATATATTAACATCTGCTCGTTAAAGGGATATTTATACAGCCTTGCAGCCGTAGTCAGAAATCTGGTCCATTCATTTTCGTTTTTAACAATATCCGCTGCTGTCATTTCTGCCAGTGCAGATATATAATAATATTTTCCTGCCATTTTATACCTCCGTAATTTTTGATATATCTTCAAAATGAAAAAAGTGGCTATGGTTCATTCATAATCCATTGCCACCAATGACGGTTACTTTTATTCAATTTTTATACTCCTTTCCAATCTCTAATTTCCTAATCAATATAAAAAAGCATCTAAGATTTCTCTTAAATGCATTCTTTACTCTCTTTACAAATTAATCTTATCCCAACATAATAAATCCAATTATCATCAATTCTCCATTTGGACTCTTTCAATTACAGTCTATTTTGTTCAACCTTCTTTACTAATTCTGCCCATGTTATATATTCAACTTCATTTTCTATTAATCCGTAATAATTTGTTCTTGCCGTCAATAAAAAAGATCTTACTCTATAATCTCCATCACACTTTCCAAGAATATATTTTACTACACCCCTCTTATGACTTGATATAGCTTTTTCTCTAGCTTGGATATGTTCCAACACCCTTTTATCCACTATAAGACTTTTATCCCTTACAAAAAGATCATGAATACTTATTGCAGGTTTATAATACTTTAATTCAAATAGCAATATTTCCTTTTTATCAATGTTGATTGCTAGAACGTCTATATCTCCAAGTGCTTTTCCATTAGAGTCTTTTAAGATATTTTCATTTTCTATTTCTATTTTATCTATTTCGGCTCTTATACATTCTTTCTTATTAACAATTTCTGTCGGTAGTATATGAAACACGCATATTTCATACGCCCTGTTACAGTTTTATTATTTCTTTTTTGAGAACTCCAGCTTGACCTTATACTGTGAGCCTTTGATTTCCTTGCCATCCTTGCTA
>OGLM01003140.1_pt1 | contig 13941 bp, 13 predicted proteins | sample 1572531 | NCBI WGS metagenome assembly OGLM01 (sample SAMEA2581909, study PRJEB24529) | metagenome | biome: Human gut stool | place: China | collected 2011 | reverse complement strand
TGTATCCCGTCCGGTGATCCTTTTTTCTTCCTTGTTCCGGAGGTTTTCTTCTCGCAGACCATCCCGGCTCATCTTCTGGACGGTTTTATCTCTCGCCTTATACTCATGCTCCTGCAACTTTGACCATCCCCTTTACTGCTTTGTCCCGGTTATTCTGTCTTATCCTGATAGTCCTCCCATTTCTCCAACACTTCATCTGCCATCCCTGCAATGGAATCCGTCAGCTTGTCTGTCATTCGCTCACTTAAAGTTCCCCTTACAGCCAGACAAGATGTAATTCCCATGAAATCAATCAGTTCCGCCAGATAGATAAGGTCATCCATCATTTCATCAGCCGTCACTTTTTCCTTTGTGTCCTTTTCCATTTTCAAAATCTCCTTTTCATTGTCTGCACAGATTCTTTCTGCAAATATGCAGCAAGGTTCGCCGCTGCATCTCTCCATGTTTCTGTAATCTTCCATCTTGTAATCCTCCATGATTTCCGGGCAGAAAAATTGCCGGAAGTATTCCTCCGGCTCATCCTCTACTCTGTTTTATTTTGTTTCGTTTATTTCTTTAATCGTCCCGTTCTCCGATACCAAGTTTCTTACGCTTTTCCACCTCATCCGGCTTAGAAGTCATCAGGGCATACCTTCCATATACTGGAAGAATTGAATACTTGTCTCGGTCTCTTTCAGCAAATCCGGTCTTACCTGTTCCGGAAGCATCTCCAGCAGCCGCTTCTCATCCTCCGGCGTCAGACTTGGAAATACACTGTACCGCTCATCGATCATCATCTTCAGATATGTGCGCGTCTCTGCCGGACCAGCCTTTTCCTTGCCATTTAATGCAATCCGGATCAGCTCCGGAATCTTTCTTCTCCGGTATTGCAGAACCTCATACACATATTCTTCCTTCGACGAGAAGAAATTATAGAACGTACTCACACCGATGCCGGCTGCCTCCGTGATCTTAGCAACCGACATATGTGTCATTCCATACTGCTTCAACAAATCAAACCCTGCATCCAGCATTTTCTCTCTATACTCTGCCCGTTCTTCCTCCGTAAATACCCGTTTTGCCATCTGTATCCTCCCAAAAAGCTTCTGAAGAAATCTACTCGTTTCTGTTATTTTCCTTCAAAGCTTCCACCATGTCAATCCTTGATATTTTTTTCTTCTGGAGAAGAAGGGAAATCTCATAAACGACCCATGTAAGTACAAATCCGATCACCAACGTTCTGGCTGTGAGAACCGGTGACAACAGCATACCATAATTCTCGATCGTATCCGAATAACCGACCTTGACAAACATATATGCAGCCGGGATTCCGATCAGATATCCGATGCATACCAGAATATGATTGACATTCAGTACCCGGTTTGAAATCTCTTTCTGACTGAAACCAAGCACCTTCATAACCGAGATATTGGTTGCTGTTTCTGCCACGATCATGTTGATAATCAGATACAGCACAAATACACCAAGCACAACACCTACGATCTCAAATATAACCATGATTGCATGCATCGGTTCCATCATATTTTCCATCGTGTCTGCCGTGACAGTCATGGTTGTCTCACTTGCCACACGGTCTTTGTCAAGTGACAATGCATCCTTGCTTATAATGCAGTTATAGGCGTCACTGTCTACACCTGCCAGCGCCGTTGCATTTTCTCTTCCTGTGTACAGATAGCAATGCGTGTTGTCCGTCACGATACCACTGATTGTTACCTTATGTTCTTTCAGATCTGCAATATTGCTGAAGGTAAGCGTATCACCTGTCTTTATACCATAGGTCTGTGCAGCCGCACTTGTCAGATAATATTTGTCCAGATCAAGCGCGTCACCACCGTCCTTCTTGTCCGGGAAATATTTCGAATCCTTGCTGATTCCCTGTGCCAAAAGCTGTACTGTGTTTCCCTCTACCTCATAGTAATTCTGGAACAACGCCTCGCCCTGCTCCGGCGTGCCTTCCTCTAACGAATTCAGCCGGTACAGATATTCGTACTTAATGGAGCTTGTAAGTCCGCCGTGCATCAACGTATCCAGGCTGTCTTTCATAATAAATCCGGTCAGAATACAGAATGCTGCGACAGCCACACCAAATGCCGTTACAATGCTTCTTCCCGGATGTCCGATCACGCTCCGCACCCGCATCTTTGTCTGTGTCTTTGCATGACTCTTCTTCATCACGCCAACTGTCTTCGTATCTTTTCCTGTGTTTCTTAAGAGATCGACCGATGACTTCTTCAAGAGCTTTGCCGCCTGGATTTCGATAGCCGCACAATAAAGGATGGTCGGTACCACCAGCGCTGCAACGATTGATGGTACGTCGTAGGTCGGTGTATACGTAAGCTTTTCAAAATCGTATTCGATATAGAATCTGCACAGTACCCCGGTCAGTGGAACGGATACAATCAAACCAAGTACACTTCCGACGACGCCCGGCAATACCCCATACCGCATATAATGTCTTATGATCTGCTTCTTGGAAAATCCAAGTGCCAGAAATGTTCCAAGCAGATACTGTTCCTGTCTGATATTTCTTCCAAGCACCATAACAACGAGTGTGATAATAATGATGAACATAACCGGCGCATACATGGTTGCCATGTTCGTAACGGCATCTCCCTCATTGACCGGCATGGAGATTCGTGTGTTCGTGGTTGCCGCCATATAGCTTGCAATCACATAACCTTCATTTAACTTCTCACGCACTTCCATGGAATTATCCTTGTTGTATTTGATAGAATAATAGCTTGTCTCATCTGCATCAATCTTGTCATATTCCTTGCGATCGACGACGACAAGTGCGAATTTCTCACTATCAATATAGCCGGACAGCTTCTCAAGCATATAGATATAATCTGCCTTCGTCGTGTAGGCAGATACTTTATAAGCATACGCCCCAAGGGAAATCGTATCTCCAACCCGGATGTCATGCATATCCGCAAAATCCTGTGTCAGAAGTGCTTCCCCGTCACCCGGTTCGTGTCCGTCCCGCACCTCACAGAGGTTCAGCTTCTCCGGCATCGGGAATACACGGATCGTAGCTCCTTTTAAATCCCCACTTTCCACATTTACATCCTTATACCGGCTGTGTTCCAGTATCACATCATATTCCTGTTCGAGCTTCTCCATATCTGCATCGGACAACGGCTGATAAGTGACAAACTCCGCATTCTCCGCCTTATAGTCCTTCACAAAATCATCCACAACCTTTGTCAGTGTGTATCCGGTTGACACCGCGGCGACAATCACCATAGATGTCAGCATCGTAAGAATGATACTGATAATATAAAACGCGATGTTTTTCTTTATGCTGCGCCCAGCTCTCTTATTGATCGTCATATTACAACTCCATCTCCTCTACTCGTTTCTTATCTACATTCTTCTGATTGGATACAACCTTGCCATCCGTGATCCTGATGATCCGGTCTGCCATTCCGGCGATGTTCAGGTTGTGTGTAATAATCACGACCGTTGTCTTATAAGTATCATTCATTTTCTGTACACGCTGCAATACATCCTTTGAGGATTTCGTATCAAGCGCACCGGTTAACTCGTCGCAGAGAAGGATATCCGGCTTCTTCACCATTGCCCGTGCGATGGCGACACGCTGCTGCTGACCACCGGAAAGTTCCTTTGGAAAATGTGTCTCATACTTCTTCAGTCCGAGCTCTTCGATCAGTGTGTCGGTACTGAGCGGCTCCTGCACAAGCTCTGCTGTCATCTCAATATTCTCACGCACGGTCAGATCCGGTGTCAGATTGTAGGACTGAAATACAAATCCAAGCTTCTCTCTCCGATATAGCTCCAGCTCTTTGGCAGACATTTTCTCCAAGTCCGTTCCATCTACCAGCATGCTACCCTCGGTCACCTTATCCAGACCACCAAGTATATTCAGCAATGTACTTTTACCACTTCCACTCGGACCTAAGATCACAACGATCTCGCCCTTCTCGATTCCAAACTCGGTATGATCGAGCGCGAACACCGTGGCTTCTCCCTTTCCGTATTTCTTCACCAGATTTTTTCCTTCGATAAACATTCTGCGTCCTCCCTGCTATATGCGAACATTTTTGTTGTTTTATTCGTATATATGTTAGTTCTGGCTAACTTATTTGTCAAGAGGTTTTGCGAATGTTTTTTGTTTTTTATTCGCATAGTGTACGTTTTTGTATGAATTGGTTGATATAGATGACTGTTGCAGTGTGGTTTTTGTATGAATTTGGGGATATTGTTGACTGCTGTTGGGTGACTTTTGCTGATTGCCACTTTTTTACCCAACTATTTTTCTTGTTTATGGGCGGTATTGGGGAATTTTTTGAAATTAGAATTTTTTACCCAGTGAAATTGTCAGAATTGCAATATTCATTGGGGGAATTTTTCTAATTCTGAAAAATTCCCCCAACCAGCTTGCTACATACATATTTTTATTGGGAAGAAAATGTCAAACAAAAAGAATTTTCCCAACACACATCCTTTACATCATACACAGATACACGAAATACGCCACATAACATAGCAGCATGAAGATGCCGCATGGACGCCGCAGCTCCTTATGCTTATATGTTCCGATCCACAAGATCGCACCAACCACAACCGCAATGATCGTATCTATGATGAATTTGCTCTCAAATGGCACTGTACAGATGAGTGCAGTTGTACCGATTACGAACAAGATATTGAAAATATTGCTGCCCACGATATTTCCGATTGCGATTCCAGCATTCCCTTTCCGCGCTGCTGTGACAGATGTCACAAGCTCCGGAAGTGAGGTACCCAGTGCTACAATCGTAAGTCCGATAAACCGCTCGCTCATACCGAAATACCGTGCGATTGCAGATGCTCCGCTGACCGCGAAATCGCTTCCCTTTACAACGAGCACACCACCGATCACCATGAAAAGAATACATTTCCATACCGGGTAATCCTTTGTTTCGCCTTCTTCCTCATTGGTTCCTTTCTTCGCCATCACAAACAGATAGCCAAGATATAACAGGAACAAAACCCAGAAAATAATACCTTCTACGAATGTCACTTCCCCACCGGTTATTCCAAATACCAGTAGTATAATCGTTACTACCATCATAAATGGTATCTCATAACGAAACGTTGACGTCTGGATCGCTACATTCGTGATCACCGCTGTCACACCAAGAATGATCAGAACATTCAAGATATTACTTCCCACGATATTTCCAATCGTGATTCCCGCATTCTTCTGCAACGCCGCCGTGATACTGACCGCCGCCTCCGGCATACTCGTTCCCATCGCTACAATCGTCAGGCCAATGATGAGCTGCGGAATCCCGAGCTTCTTCGCGATACTCGCCGCCCCCTCCACAAACCAGTCTGCCCCCTTCACAAGAAACAAAAAACCTACCAACAAAATAACAACCTTCAAGAACATCCTTTCTACCTCTCTTTCTTTGTTTTATTTTGCAGTAGGTATAAAAAAAGAGACTCCTACTGCGTAAACAGTAAAAGTCTCGCTATTTCATCACTTTCCGAGTTATATGTTTCAATAACTGTCTTGACGAAGAAGTGAACCGCGACCGGCAAGCTACTCCCTTTTTATATGTGTATTCTAACAGATTGATTTTTATGAATCAAGTACCAAAATAAATTTTGCTTATCGCGATATTTTATCACTTTTTACAATCAGTATGGATACAATCATAACGACTATCTCGGTAATTGGAAACGCAATCCAGATTCCCCATATATGGAACAACAAATTGCAGACCCACATAACCGGAAGAAGCAGAACTGCCTGCCGAAGCAATTGAATCACAATACTCTGTATCAGTTTGTTCGTCGCCTGCGCATAGGTAGCAGCCATCGTTGAAATCCCACTGAATATAAATCCGATTGCCATAATCCGCATAGCCGGAATGCCGAACTCCCGCATAGCTTTTGATGCAGAAAACAGTGCTAATATCTGATTGGGGAAAACCAACACCAACAATGTTCCAACTGCCATCATGCATGTCGCAATCTTTCTTCCACTGCGATACGACTGCTGTAACCGATCTTTCTTTCCCGCGCCATAATTGAAGCTCATAATCGGCAGGCATCCCTGAATCAGACCATTTACTGTCATAACAATCAGCTGCTGCACCTTGAAATACGCGCCGAAGAACGCCACTGCAGTGTCTGAATATGCTACCAGAAATATATTTACAAAGGTCACCATAAATGATCCAAGCGCATTCATGATAAAGGACGGCAGTCCGCTGGCAAACACATCACCTAACATCTTCCCCTCAATGCGGAATCCCTGGAACTGCAGACGCACCTTCTGCTTCGTAAACAGAATCATAACCAATGCGATCAACATGGATAAAGTATATCCAAGCACCGTGGCAAGTGCCGCTCCTGCGATTCCCATTTTCGGGAATGGTCCAATCCCGAAGATCAACAACGGATCAAATATAAAATTAAATACAACTCCCGCAATCTGAAACCACATTGGAGCAAGCATATTTCCGGTCGCCTGCAACTCTTTCTGAATTAGAATATGCACCATATTCGGGATCTGCATAAATGCACATATCTGCATATAGGTCATGCCATAGGAGAATATCTGCGCATCATTTGTAAAGGCACGATAGTACGGCTTCATGATTGCAAGCACGAACAGGTTCACGCATATTCCAAGAATCACAGAGACAATCAATCCAAGTGTTGCTACGCGGTCTGCCTTCTCCTGCCTTTTCTGTCCGAGATAACTGGCTATGCGTACATTCACACCGACGCCAAGCCAGATAGACAACGCATTCATCAAAGTTGTAATCGGGAAAGACAACGAAACTGCAGCCAACGCCTGCTCGTTGATTTTTGCAACAAACATACTATCCACCAGATTGTATGAATACTGCAAAAACATAGAGAATAACGGCGGCATGGACATCTGCAAAATCAGCTTATTTATCGGTTCCTGTCCCATTTTGTTATCCGTTTCCATAGTACCAGCTCCTTTCCAAAATAAAAAGTCACACCCAAACAAATGGGTGTGACGAAAATATTCATTAGAAAAATTCACACAAATTTTCTGCGCACAGTATAGCACAGGTGCATTCAAAATGTAAATATACATGTTCACTCATGCCACAGCCAGAATCCGCGTCAGATACCCGTTTCAGAATTGTTAATTTGCACGACATTCCTGCGATTCCGAATATTGCCAGATTATCTCCAACTATTGTATAGTGGACATAGAATTAAGAACGGAGGGCTGCTTATGAATTACGCATTTACAAAAGGAAAGATACTGGATGGAACCAAAGACATGCAGGTGCAGACCGGTCTTTGCATCCTCGTACAGGATGGCACGATCACCGATATCGTACCGGATACAGCCGATCTGATTGTCACTGCGAAGAATCCTCTGGATGATCTGCGTGCGCTCCGCAACATAGATATGGTGGTTGCCAGAGGCACGATCATCGACCATCCAAAGATTAAAAAGAAAAAACAGTTGGAAACAGAACTGGATAAATTCCTGTAAAATACTTCTACAACAGTCCTGCAAATAACCGCATGAATAATTGTCCCAGACGCAGATACGCACTGCGTCCGGAACAATATTTTTCTGTCACTTCCCTGCTCTCCTGCATCGTTTTCTCCAGATCATGTCGGATAGATAATACAGCAGGATTGTCAACTATGAAACAGCCGTTCTCAAAATGATGATACAGGCTCCTGTAATCCAGATTGATTGTTCCGCAGGTTGCCATACAATCATCTGCCACACTCATTTTCGCATGGCAAAATCCCGGTGTCCACTCATAGATCCGCACTCCATGCTTAACCAATCCGTGATAAAACGAACGCGTAACGTTGTAAATCAGCTTCTTATCCGGAATTCCCGGCGTGACAATCCGTACATCCACACCCCTCTTTGCTGCCAGACATAATGCATGTGTCATCTCATCCGTGATAATGAGATAAGGTGTGATAAACCAGCAGTATTTCTCTGCTTTATTTATGATACTGATATAGACTTCCTCTCCAACCTGTTCATCATCGGTTGGAATATCTGCATACGGCTGCACGAAACCAGCCTGTCTTGCCCGGTAGCCGGACGGTGTAAGGTATTTCTCAACATCCACATCATCCGCATCCTTGTCACTCACGGCGTTCCACATCTCCAGAAACGTCACGGTCAGGGATTTTACCGCATCTCCTTCCAAACGAATACCTGTATCCTTCCACATACCGTATGGCTGGGTCATATTAAAATACTCATTTGCGAGATTATATCCTCCGGTAAATCCTACCTTACCGTCAATCACCGTAATCTTACGATGATCCCGGTTATTTAAAAACATATTTAATCCAGGGGTAAATGGATTAAATACTCTGCACCGGATACCGACTTTTTCCATCTTTTTAATAAAATCTGTATTGATAAATCCAATTGACCCCATATCATCATAGAATACGCGGACTTCCACTCCCGCCTTTACGCGGTCTTCCAATACTTCCTGTACCATATGCCACGCTTCCGCATCCTCGATTGCATGATATTCCATAAAGATAAAATGTTCTGCCTTCGCCAGATCTGCAAGCTGCGCATGAAGCCCCTTGATTGCTTCATCATAATATGTGATATCTGTATTCCGGTACACCGGATAGCTTGAATTTCTCTGTATATACGTGGAGATACTTCCGGCTTTGGGGAGTTGCAAACGTAATCTTTCCAGATTATCTCTGTTAGCCGGGATCAATGGGAAAATGCGGCTGTCGATTTTCTCATACCGTTTGCGCATCTTCCGTGTGCCACCATTTAAACCAATCAGCAGATATAACGCAACACCCATGATCGGGAATATCAGTATCAGAATAATCCACGGCATCTTCATGGATGAGGTCTGATCTGACGCATATAATGCCAATACAAGGATTGTTCCAAGCAAACGTGTCAGAAGATTTACAATCTCTGCATATTCGTTCAGCCTTGTTATCATGGAGACCATAAATGTGACTTCAAGCAAAATACACACTGCGCAAAAGCATAACCGTTTAATCCCGTTTTTTGTTTTGGCTTTCCCTTCTAACGTATTTTTCTGCATAATAATTCCCTCTCATAAATTCCTGACAAATGCATTAATAACCAAGTGTATCGTTCACTAAAATCACATGGATTCTTCCCTCATGACGCGAGAACCTTGTAATCAGGAACTGGCAACAGAGTGTATCCGGAGATTTACAATCGGAACATTTGCCTGTGACCTTGCACGGTGTCTTCACATCAAACCGCTGGGCGTTCGCCGGAGCTGCCACATTTCTGGCACGCTTCATCGCCGCATCAAGATCGGAACAGACCTTATTCATTCCCACGATGAATAACACCCGCTTCGGGCCTTGTGCGATACAGGACACGCGGTTGGAATTTCCATCGATATTTACGATGATGCCATCGTTCGTCATCGCATTGGCGCTCGACAAAAATACATCTGCATCATATGCTGCCAGCAGTCCCTCACGCGGTGTCATATTCGAACGGTCAATGTAATTATAATTTCCTGCCTGCAATGCATCCACAAGACCAATCTCGTGTGCGCTCTGACACCCCCCCATCGCAACGGAGCTGCCCTCGCCGATTATCTCCAGTGCCAGCTTCAAAGCTTCTCCCTTATCTGCTGCATAGTAACCGGTCATGTTCCGGGATTCCAATCCTTTGATAACGGTCTGTGCCAGAACCTCATTTCTTTTTTTCATATTCTCGTTCATGATATTCCCTCCATTCTCTATGCGTGTCTTTTATTTTAGCACAATTTTACACATATAGAATCATGCATACCACCAGATTTTTCTTGAAAATGCATATAAGACACATACAAAATCGATTATAATATATGGCTGCTTTCCGTAATTGTCAACCGCATATTGTCCTATATCCATTTTTCATTTATAATGATTTCGCTATGTTAGACAGTCAGCCGATATTGGCTTTAAATACAGAAACGGAGAATTAAAATCACCTATGTTAACGCCGGATTATTATAACAAATTTACCTGTATTGCGGACAAATGTCCGATCACCTGTTGCAAAGAATGGAAAATCGCAGTCGATGCAGACACAAACCGCCGCTGGAAGAAGCTTCTTCCGCCGGATACCGTCCCAGAGTGCCGCAAGAATTTAAGTGCCTACACGACGAAGAAAGACGGGCAGCGCGTAATCGGATTAGACGCGATGCATCGCTGTCCTTTCTTAGATGACGCCAAGCTGTGCCGCTTAGTCTCTGCCTACGGAGATTCTGTGCTCTCAGAAACGTGTGCAACCTTCCCGCGGGAATATCATACCTTTCACAACCACAAGGAAGGGATGCTCATGCCATGCTGTCCGGCAGTGATTGATCTGTGGAGAGATACGCTGCTGGATTTCCCACAGGTGTCTGATCCGGACGCACTCTTTTTGATCCGCGCTTCGATCATGGATCTGATTCAGGATACGAATATTTCTATCGAAGAAGCTTTATTAGAAAGCTTTTATATTCTATCTGAACTGGCAAAAAACGCTCCGATTACCATAGCAAAGGTAACTGAATATTTCTCACTTTCTTCGCTGTCAGAGCTTCGTGCAGCTATCCACGACGTAGAACTTCCGGCCGCGGACACATGGATGGAATGCAATGAGCTGTTACAGGATCTATCTGTAAATTATATCGGGGAAGGCTTGTACGCGCCGTACTTGAATCCACTGATTACGCTCGCAGAACAATTCACTGTACCAGACGATGAGAGACTTATCGATTTTAATAAGCAATTACATACCTACGATATTCTGTTTCGGAACTATGTGGCAAACGAAATATTCTCCGACCTGCTTATGCCGGAGGATACGATTGACGATATGTTGTTACATCTCGAATGGATTGCCATGGAATATGCATCCATCCGGCAGAGCCTTTTTCTTCTTTACTCTGCCGAAGGAGCAAATCATCTTTCTTACGAAACCGTCCGTGACTATATCGTAATCCTGTCGCGCATGACCGGTTATGAAGATGCGGATATCCGCGAATATCTCGAAAATAGTTTTGCATCCCCGATCTGGGACTGGGGATATTTTGCGCTGGTGGTTGGGAAATAATTACTTTTTCTCATCCAACAGCACAACGCCCTGTGCCGGATTTTCTTTGATAGCTCCAACGACTGGATGTGGCACATACATCTCTTCCAGGTAAGCCACGTCCTCTGCGGAAAGCTTCACATCGAGCGCACCTGCTGCATCATCCAAGTATGCAGTCTTCGTTGCTCCGACGATTGGTGCTGTCACGCCCTTTACCCACTGCCATGCAAGAGCAATCTGTGACATCTTGCAATTGTGTTTTTCTGAGAGCTCATGCACTCTGGCAACCACCTTCATATCCTGTTCTTCCATCCGGTCATACTTTCCATGTGCAACACGGTCGGTCTGACTCCGCAAAGAATCTGTATTCCACACAGGTCTTGACAGATGCCCGGCAGCAAGCGGACTGTATGGCATAAGCATAACATTCATCTGCTTGCAAATCGGAATCAATTCACGCTCATCTTCCCGGTATAATAAATTATAATGATTTTCCATTGCCGAAAACTTGGTAAATCCATTTTTCTCTGCCGCCATTTGCATATTATAAAATTGATATCCATACATAGCAGAAGCGCCAAGCGCTCGAACCTTTCCGTCTTTTACCAAAGAATCCAAAGCTTCCATCGTTTCTTCCACAGGAGTCTCATAGTCAAACCGATGAATAATATATAAATCCAAATAATCTGTTCCCAGTCGCTTTAATGTTCCATCAATTTCACGCCGGATTGCCTGCTTCGACAATCTTCCTTCATTAAAATAAACCTTCGATGCAAGTACAACTTCCTCTCTTTTTGCGTACTTTCGAATCGCACGTCCAAGATACTCTTCACTAGTTCCCAAAGAATAGCAGTTCGCTGTATCAAAAAAGTTGATACCAAGCTCTAATGCTTTATTCACCAGCTTCTCACTCTGCTTCTCATCTAAAGTCCAATCATGCATCGTACCTGCCTTGCCAAAACTCATACACCCTACACAAAGTTTTGATACCCGAATATCGGTATCCCCTACCTTTACATACTCCATCGTAAGATCACCTCCTGGATTTTCAGCCAATCAAATATATAAACTGACACCGTGTCACAATGATTACTATAAATCAAAACTGACACGGTGTCAATCCCTCTTCCATCCATTTTGCATTACCTTGTTACACTTCGAAATCCATACATGCCCTTGTCGCTGTATAAGGTCTCACTTTGCCATCCGCTACCGCCACATGTTTCGGATGTGTACTATAATTTTTCAGTGCCTCAACACTTTCAAAAGTTGAATCCAGCATAACATCTACCGTTGAGCTTGCCAAGCAATCCGTGCGGACTGAAATTTCCATAAGCCCCGGTATTTGTCCGGAAAGGCTCTCTAGTCCTTCCTTAATTCCCTGTTTGATTGTGTTCTTCTCCTCATCTGAGAATTCATCTTTAAGTGTCCATAAAATAATATGCTTCACCATAACATATTCCTCCTTTTCTTTCAAAATCTTTAGCCTCATTTCTTTAATTAAGAATAAATATGTGAAAACTTGTGTACAACCTCTTCAGAAACACATAGTTCTTCTGCGATTTCATTTTCTGTCATCCCTATTCTGGATAATTTTAGAATATTGAATGCTACGTCCAGTCCATGTTCCATTCCCTTTTCCATACCTCGTTCTTCATACATATCCAATAATACACACATAGAAATCGTACCTCCTTCATCTTCTTCATCCCATTTTATCAGTTTTTTTGCCATTTTATAACCAGTATCATGCGTCATGACTGACATCCAATCTAAAAAAGCATTAGGATGATTTAACTTGAACTCTGTTTCATGAAAAAAACGGTCTAATTTAACCTTGTCACCTTTACATGCCAAATATTTCACAATATACCGAAAATCAGAACAATATTGTTTACATTCTTCTTCTCCCTGTTCAGCCAAATTAATAACATTAATTTGATGATTTGTTATCCACGGTTCTAAATATTTTTTATATTCATTTGGAATATCCAATAAGTCATATAAGCATATCGGATTACTCCATGATTCATTTCCATAGTTTAAAACAAGTGTAATTACTGGCTTTAGCTTCTGATTATCGTGAATTACTTTTGTAATAGGACTTGGATAATTATTGTTCTTTTTATTTTTCTTCTGCCACAACTTTATCTGATCCGTATATTTCACATACTGATACCCCATGTCTCTAACCGGCATAATATTACATATATCACTTTGGTTTTCCATACATATAAATACAAAATCCGTACCTGCTTTTTTACATTTCATTGGTACATCAAGGAACAACTGTCCTAAATTTCCATCTACCGGTGATTTAAAAATAAGTTCAGTCTGTTCTTCCACAATATCTTCTTCTGCAAGTACCTTCTCACCATGAAACAAATTAACATTTGCAACATCCGAAAAAACATCCTTATAACGCAAAAGATTCTTTTCTGTCAAATCTGCTTTTCCCATAGTATCCTCTCCCTTTTTCTGTATAGGAAAGAATCGATTCTTTTACCAAAGACTAGCACACCGTCTTTCAAATGTCAATATATTTTCTTGCAAATGTCGGGCGTTTTCCAACTTTTTTAAGCGTATCACAACTCCTTATCATTGATACTGTTTTAATAACTGTCCCAGCTTTTCTGAAACATCCGATGAAATCTTATATTGTTTTCCATCAATCACAAGATTCTTTCCAATCGTAAATTCCATATTCGTTCCATCATTAAATAATAGTTTAAGAGTAATTCCTCCCACAAATGGCTGGCTTCCATCCGTTATTTCCTGAACATCCATCGCTGCCAGCAACTGATAAATCTCATAAATTCCCTTTGGCGAGATGACCTCCTGCTTCACCACAAGTCTCTGAATTTTGCTTATCTTTT
>OGLM01003137.1_pt1 | contig 13959 bp, 9 predicted proteins | sample 1572531 | NCBI WGS metagenome assembly OGLM01 (sample SAMEA2581909, study PRJEB24529) | metagenome | biome: Human gut stool | place: China | collected 2011 | reverse complement strand
TTATGCAAAGCACGGCAAGCGCGTATGGGGTATCCGATCCTTACGATGCCTATCAGAATATCATGGGCGGTGCGGCCGTCCTAAAGGATCTTCTGAATATGTTTCAGGGAAACCAGTCGCTTGCGATCGCAGGCTATAATGCCGGATGTGGCAATGTGAAAAAATATGGCGGCGTACCACCATTTACCGAGACGCAGAATTATGTTGCCAAGGTGACAAGTCTGATGCAGACCGGTGTATCGGTTCCTGCAAATACAGTCACAGTAAATCCTTCTGCAAATACCTCTTCCAATACCGGAACGGCTACAAGCGAAAATTTCAATACTTCAAATGAAGCAACTGTTTCTTCCGAAACAGCAAAAAAAAATGCGGAAATCCTCGCAGAGATCAAAGAGATCATCTCTGCCATTTCCACACTCACAACGAACCAAAGCACGTATTCAAATACATCCATGCAGAGTGGTCTTTCCGCATTAAACGGAACATCCGCTTCCGATTTCAGTGCAGGCAGCCTGCTTTCCTCCTATGGGAATCCGATCTCTACGATTCTGTCATCCTTACAGAATGTAGATACAACGGACACGGACAGCCTGCAGAAAGTTCTATCCTACGCAGAGTACCAGTTACTCACCAGCCACTACGCAAACATGGTTGATATCATCTCCGTACTCGGAAGTACAAGCCTAAGCTCTGAAAGTGATTCGGACGACTCTCTCTCACATTTGTTCGAACTCGCGACACAGCAGAATATGCGTAAAGTCATAAACGTCATGGGAAATTCTACTTCCCTTCTATAAAATACAAAGAGTTGGTTGTCCATTCAATTCTACGCAGACGCGCTCCCGCTCGGTTCAGCACGTAACGGTACTAAATTCGTGCTTCGCACTCATTAAGTACCGACGTGCTTCAACGGTCTGCTTTAGAATATGAACGGACAACCAACTCTTTTTACACTTTACAGGGAAACAAATCCCCCTTATCTTATTCTATTCTGTTATCTCTGTTCATCTTTTAATTTTCTTAAAACTAATACACTTACTCCTGCGCACAGGAATGTGGAACCGTACAATATCAGCCATGAACGAACCGTTCTTGCCTTGGAACGTACATACATCTTGTTCTCTTCCGTCTCGGCCGGTTCATACTCTGCCTCAATCGTCTGCGGCTCCGATGTGTATTCCTCGAAGGTCTGCGGATTGTTTGCAAGTGCAGAATAGGTTTCTACTGCATCCTGCAATTCATTGATCTTTTCATCGTAGGCTTCCTGCATCTCTGCAATCGCATCGTTACAGGTGGCAACCAGATCGTCAAACTGTTCCTCAACCTGTTCGCTCTCTTCCTGTCCCGGTGGATCTAGCGAATTCAGGTCACAGGTGCTTCCGATGGATTCCATCGCCCAACGGGAATACGTCAGATACGAAAGCTTGTCTGTCACACCATTTAACTCAAACAGGATACCGGAGAAGATCAACTGCACGATCAACACAAACGGTGCAATCGCCATTGCCCGGTCCGCACTCTTCGTAATAGAAGAAAGCAGCAATCCCATACCTGCCGCTGCATAAATCGTAAGGAAGATCAATACGATTATTTCCACTGTCGCATTGGAGAAGATCACACCCTTACAGTCCGGTGCACCCTTGATCAACACGAATGTCAAAACAAGTATCACTGCCTGAATCAGGGATATCACACCCTGCACAATATATTTCGACAGCATGTAGATTGGAAGCTTCAGATTACCCATATATTCTCGTTTCAGAATGACACGTTCCTTGTTGACCTCCTGAATCGTGTTCAGAAGTCCCATCCAGATACCGCCACTCATCAACGTAAATAAGATCGACTGTGTCTCCGTGAACAACTCATAAATACCGGAACGTGCAACCAACGTTAACAGCAATCCAATGATCAACGGCTGTCCGAAGATCAGCGCCAATCGCTGTACATCATTCATGATCAGGGTCGTATATCTTCGTACCAGAATGCCTAACTGTGCAAATCCACTCACCGTTCTCGGTTTGATTGCCTCTCCGTTTGACTCACGCACCTGTCCGCTTACCGCATTGATACCGGACATCTTAAACTGCGTCTCCCAGCCCTTTGAATCAGCCGTGATAATATCATAGACCTTTACGAGATTGTCTGTATGGAAGAAATCTTTAATTCCTGCCGGACTACCACAATAACAAAGCCGTCCGCCATATCCCATGATGATAACTTTATCACACAAGTCAAGGTTGTTGATCGTATGGGTTACCATGACAATCGTCTTTTCCTGCTCTTTTGACAGCTTGGATAATGTCCGCATCAGATGTTCTTCTGTTCCCGGATCAAGTCCGGATGTCGGCTCGTCCAAGAAGAAAAGTCCCGGATTCGCCAGAAGCTCTACCGCAATGCTAGCACGCTTTTTCTGTCCACCGGACAGACGGCGGATATAAGTATCCTTATGCTCCGAAAGTTCTACCATACGAAGCACTTCTTCGATCCGCTCCTCAATTTCCTGATTGCTTGTATCCTGCGGCATCTTCATTTTCGCCGTATAATAAAGCATCTTCTTAAGCGTGATATTCTCATAGATGATATCCTGCTGTGGTACAAATCCAATAATATTTTTGAGCGTCTGGAAATTCTCATGCAGATCTGTGCCATTGCAATATACATGCCCGGTCACCTTGGAATCAAAGCCACTCATCGCAGTCATCAGAGTTGTCTTTCCAGCGCCGGAACCACCGATGATTGCAACAAATTCATTTGCCCCGATACTCAGGCTGACTTTATCCAGAATCGTTTTTTTGCCACCCTTCGCTGGCACTTCCTTGTTTAAGTCGTGTACCTCTAATGCAATACCTTCCGGGTTCACCTTGTAATACAGGACATTTCCATCATAGATAAATGTTGTATTCAGGATGGTAAAGATATCTTTGTTTGACAGACAATATGGCTTCACAATCCGGCTTCCATTTACAAACACACCATTTGTTGAACCATTGTCAAACACATAAAATTGATTTTTTACTTTACGGACACCTGCATGGTATCTGGAAATCGCAACGTTTTTCAACCGGATATCACAGTCTGCTGCACGACCAATACTGTTGTCGCCGTCATGCAGGGAATATGTCTTCCAACGGCCTTCCTTCTGCTGTCCGTTGTACAACAGGAGTACCGGATCAATGCCATCCATCGAATGGTTCGTTCCAAGACGCACGATCATATCTCTGCCATCGCCGCCATAATACTGATCGGGTGCCATCTGGATAAACTGCGTACCATAGGCAAGATAAGAACCGTTCGAGCTGTGATTGTCGCGGATATAGCATCTGCCTTCCTGCAAATAGAGCTCGCCGTGATTACCCGAGACAATGCTGGAATTTAATCGGATACTGTTGTTTTCATTCCGACCGAAAGTGTATGCGCCATCTACAAATTTGCTCAGGTCGTATTCCTGTATGCCACTACCATCTACAATGACAAGCGAGCTTTTTCCTGTCATATTTTTCTGGTATTGCTGCAGCATCGACTCGTCAAACAACACCGTTTTTTCTTCTCTGTCTCCCATAAGTCCTCCCCTCTATACTATAAGAAAAAGGACTGTTGCACATACAATACAACAGTCCCTTTAGTTCCTGCTTACTTATCCACGCTTGAGGAAATCGGGAATCTTGATTCCGCCGCCATTGCCTGTCTCTCTCTTTGCAGGAGCTGGCTTTGCTGCACTTGAAATGTCAGCACTTACCGATGGCTTCGCTGCTGGAGTGGACATGAAAGATGGCTTTGTAGCGGTTCCCATTGGCTTTACACTTGTAATTGGCTGGCTCGCATATGTAGGAGTTTTACCAACTGGTGCTACTGTCGGCTTTACAGCAGAAGGCTTTGCTGGATTCTGCATAACCGGCTGTGTTGCCGCATTGTCCTCAATACCTGTTGCGATGATTGTGATACATACATCCTCACCCATCACATCATTATCTACAGTACCAAATATGATATTTGCGCCGTCACCAGCGACTTCTGTCAGGTATGTGATTGCATCGTATGCTTCCACAATACCAATATTTCCCGAGAAGTTTACAATGATATCGCTTGCACCACTGACGGTTGTCTCCAGCAATGGGCTGTCCATAGCAGACTTGATTGCATCCACTGCCTTGTTATCACCACTGGCACGTCCGATACCGATATGAGCGACACCCTTGTCACGCATTACTGTCTGGATATCTGCAAAGTCAAGGTTGATCAGACCCGGCTTGTTGATCAGGTCTGTGACACCCTGTACACCCTGCTGCAATACCTCATCTGCCTTCTTCAAAGCTTCTGGAATACTTGTACGCTTATCGCAGATCTGTAACAGCTTGTCGTTTGGAATGACAATCAGAGTATCTACGTTTTCTTTTAACTTTGCAATACCGTTGATGGCATTGTTCATACGAGGCTTACCCTCGAAAGAGAATGGCTTTGTTACAACGCCGACAGTCAGGATTCCAAGATTTCTTGCAATCTCTGCTACGACTGGAGCAGCACCTGTACCAGTACCACCACCCATACCACAGGTAACGAATACCATATTGGCATCCTTCATGATATCGGTAATCTCTTCTCTGTTCTCTTCTACTGCATTTGCTCCGATCTCAGGCTTTGCACCTGCACCGAGTCCCTTTGTCAGCTTCTCACCAATCTGAATCTTTGTTGTTGCACGATTCTGTGATAAGATCTGCTTGTCTGTGTTGATGGCGATCAACTCGACACCTTCCACATTCTCATCAATCATTCTGTTTACTGCATTGTTACCAGCTCCACCTACACCAATCACAAGGATTCTTGCAGGGGTTTTCTCGTCATTCGATTTTATTTCAAGCAAGGTCTTTTCCTCCTTTATTCTATTTGCGCATTATTATCCTATATAATATAGGTTTTTGTTGAAATAATCAATAGGTTTACGTAAAATTCACTTAATTTTTGCTAAAGCTCGCAGTTGCATTTTCCGAATCAAAGTCTTTCATATACAATGTTCCGGACATACCTTCCAGATTTTTCAGTATGTTGCCCAGATTCATCATCTGAACCGCCAGATATTCCCCCTCTCCCAATTCGATTGTAATGCCTCCGTGTTGAAGGACAATTTCATTTTCAGCGGTGAACTTGATACCGTCAATCTCCAGATCGTATTTTTCCACCAACTGCGTGATAGTCAGTATTGTCTGGAATTTCTTGTCGTCGTCACTCGGCAGTTTCTTGCCGATGCTCCACTCGGTAAAGGTCAGACCTTTGATCAGCGGTGCACTTCCGACACGTCTCTTCGACGAATCCAATACTATACCATCTTTATCAAAATACACATAGTCGCCCTTGTATAACACACAGCCGGCTATGGATTTTTCGTAAACTGTCACGGTTACCGTGTTTTTATCTGTTAGTTCCAGATCCATCTTGCTTACAAAAGACAGATCTTTCAGTTTGTTCATTTTACTTTTGATATACAACAGCAATGTGTTGTCCAGCGGTGCTTCTTCCTTCATCGCATCACTGACCGACTGTGTATTTACAATCTCACAGCCTTCCACCTGCACCTTATCAACTGTCCATGTCGAAAGATACGCAAGCGTTCCAAGTATCACTACAAGTATAAACAATACAATCCAATGTTTCTTCAAAACGATTCTCCTTTTGTTTCTATGTACCGCTCTGATTTACCGCTGCATCTGCAGCTCTTCTTTCGTTGGTGCCTCGTATGGAAGCATCTGTCTCGACACGCTTAACACGAATCCCATCTCTACCATCAGGAACGCCAGCGATGTACCACCATAACTGATAAATGGAAGTGGGACACCTGTATTCGGGATGACATTGGTAACAACACCGATGTTGATGATCATCTGCACTGCAATATGTGTCATAACACCGGTTACAACCAATGCACCATACCGGTCTCTGGCATGGTTCGCAATATAGCGAAGCTGTACGATCAGCATGACAAACAATGCAATAACACAAAGCGCGCCGAACAGTCCAAGCTCTTCACAGATAATCGCAAAGATCATATCATTGTGCGACTCCGGCAAAAATCCAAGCTTCTGGATACTCTGTCCCAAGCCCTTTCCAAACAATCCACCGGAACCGATTGCATACAGAGACTGCATCGTCTGGTATCCGGAATCACTCGTCTCCGGGTGCAGCCATGCATCGATTCGATCGCCACGATAACCAACGGTTGTGATAAGCAGTACACCGGCAATCACCAGTGCAACGACCGGCATAACCAGAATTTTATAATCCGGACATGCCACAAATATAATGACGACCATGATTGCCACACAGACAACCGCAGTACTTAAGTTCTCTTTCGCGATCAGACCCGCACTGACAATACACGGTGCGATCAGCCGGATGATTCCCTGATAAGAGGTCAGGTATTTCGGATGCTTCACACAAACACTCGGCAGATACAGGATAATCAGCAGCTTTACAATCTCGGATGGCTGTAACTGAATACCACCGACCTCGATCCAACGCTGTGAACCATTGGAGGATACACCAAGCACCAGTGCGATACCGGCACAGACAATCATCGCTGTCACGATCAGCCGCTGCATCACCGGACGCTTATAAAACTGATAATTAAAACAGGATATCAACATCATTACGACGATTCCTGCCAACCCGATCATACCCTGACGCATCGCAAAATATCCGCTGGGAAGCCCGGAAAGTGTCGCCCGGTATGCACTCGCGCTATACACCATCATGACACCAAACGCAAGCAAAACGACAACCAAGAAAATCGTCTGATAATCAATGTATCCGCCGGTTGCGAATACTTTATTCTTTTTCAATTTTCTTCTGCCATATGCCATAGCTCAGACACCCCTGTCTTTTCTTTCCATTTCCGCTTTCCTTATGAAAGCGCATTTACATATTCCTTGAACATATCTCCACGCTGCTCATAATTGTCAAACATCCCCCAGCTTGCGCATGCCGGCGAAAGAAGCACCGCATCGCCCGGCTGTGCATGTGTATGACAATACTCCACAACCTGTTTCAAGTCATCCATCATTTCAATGTTTTCAAATCCATGCTTTCTTGCACAGTCTGCAATATCCTGTGCTGTCTGTCCGATCAGAAGCAGACATTTTACCTTGCCGTCAAAGCTCTCTATCCACTCATCGTAAGTAGACTTCTTATCATAACCGCCACCGATCAGATACGTCGGACGCACCATCGACTGGATTGCCTTGATCGCTGCATCCGGATTTGTTCCTTTGGAATCATTATAATAATTCACATCATTTAATGTGCGCACATATTCGATCCGGTGTGCCACACCCTTAAATGCGCCGCAGACCTTACGGATCGTGGCAATATCTGCTCCCATATAATAAGATATTGCAACCGCAGCCAAAAGATTCTCTATATTGTGATCTCCCAGCAGCTGGAACTCAGAAAGCGGCATCACATAAGTCTCTTTGCCATTCTCCCGGATCACAACCGCACCATCTTGGACGATTACACCGGACTCCAGTTCCTTTTTATGGCTGAACAAAATCACCGTTGCCGGAACCTTATCAATACGCTTCACCGTCTCCGGATCATCGTAATTCATCACTGCATAATCTTCCTTCGTCTGGTTCTTCGTGATATCCAGCTTGCAGTTCGCATAGTTTTCAAATGTATAATGCCGGTTCAGATGATCCGGTGTAATATTGAGTATCGCGCTCACATGTGGGCGGAATGTATGAATTGTCTCCAACTGGAAGCTACTGATCTCTGCAACCGTCACCGAATCCGCACTGCTCTGATCAGACAGACTTGTGTATGGGATTCCGATATTTCCTACGACAAATGTTTTGTCGTTGTAGGCTTTCATGATCTCGCCAACCAATGTAGTCGTTGTCGTCTTTCCGTTCGTACCTGTGATGGCGGCTACTGTACCCTTCTCGTAAGTATATGCAAGCTCGATTTCACTCCACACCGGAATACCTGCTTCTTTTACCTTGAGCGCAAATGGTGCATCGACCGGGATACCCGGACTGATAACCATACAGGAAATATCTGCAAGCAGTTCATCAGTCAGCGCACCAAGCCAGATCGTCAAAGCCTCTGGTTTCTTGTCAAACCCGAGCTTCTCAAGAATGACTGTCTCTGTGAGTGTACCCTTCGGGTTCTCATCAAACAGCACAACCTGCTCTCCATTTCGAAGAAGCTGCTCACTTGCACAGATTCCACTTTTTCCTGCTCCTGCAACTAATACTTTCTTATCGAACATCGTTTTCCCTCTTTTCCATTCTATCTAACGTTTCTAAATTGCCAGAATTCCGATCAGACACAGAATCGTTGTAACGATCGAGAAGATCGCAACGACCTTTGTCTCCGGCCATCCGCAAAGCTCAAAATGATGATGGATCGGTGCCATCTTAAATACTCGCTTTCCAGTTGTCTTGAAGCTTACAACCTGAATAATAACAGAAAGCACCTCTGCCAAATAAATAAATGCAACGATCAATATAATCAGTGGCATCTGCAGCATATACGCTGTCGACGCAACAAATCCACCCAATGCCAGTGATCCGGTATCTCCCATGAACACACGTGCTGGATAGACATTGTATACCAAAAAGCCAAGCAGGCTTCCTACGACTGCACATGTAATCGGTGTTACACCAGAGCCTGCCGCGATAGATTCAATCGCGAAAAAGGTTGCAATCAATACGGTAACGGAGGATGCCAATCCATCCAGGCCATCTGTAAAGTTCGCACCGTTTGCTGTACCAAGCATAACGAAGAACATCAATGGGAAATAAACCCATCCAAGGTCAACGACCTTATGTGTAAATGGAATAATCATCGTAGTTCCAAGATCCGTATATGCATGAATGTAATATGCAAAAACACCTGTTACCAAAAACTGTCCCAACATCTTCTGCCATGCACGAAGTCCAAGTGACCGCTTCATAACAACCTTGATAAAGTCATCCAAGAAACCAACCAGACCAAATCCCAATGTTGCAAACAGGATTGGAACGATCTCCTTATGATCCTTGATGTAAAAGAGTGATGTAATCACGATACTGAACAGGATGATCAATCCACCCATCGTCGGCGTTCCCGACTTCTTCAGATGCGATTCCGGTCCATCGTCACGCACAAACTGCCCGAACTTCAGTTTCTTTAAGAATGGAATAATGATCGGACTTAAGATCACACTCACACCAAATGCTATCAATGCTGGAACAATTATGTCGTACTTCATATCTTCTCTCCTTTATCAAGCCATCGCTTGTATTGTAATATTTAAAACACAGCATCGTCGATGCTGATTGTCTGCGTCGTCTCCTCCTCTGCGTTCTCGTCCTTGTAGATACCGAGATACGGCAGAATGTTGTCGTATATCTCACCTACGACCGGTGCCGCAATCGTACCTCCATAATAGATACCCTGCGGTTCATCAATCAGAATCAGTGTCATAACCTGCGGATTGTCCGCCGGTGAAAATCCAAGGAAGGATGAAATGTAACGGTTCTCACTTCGCGGCAGTTTCTCACTTGTTGCCGTCTTGCCACCAATCGAATACCCTGCGATATACGCCCGATGTCCGGTGCCCTCTGCAACGACTGCTTCGAGCAGTCCTTTCATCGTCTCGCTGGTTGCTGTACTTACTGCTCCTGTCTTCGTCTCATATTTCAAAACCTCAGTGACATTGTTATTTTCATCTGTCGTATACACACCGAAATGAGGTGTGACCAGATTCCCGCCATTCACAACTGCAGATGCAGCACGCATCAACTGTAACGGCGTAATCTGAAACGACTGTCCAAATGACATCGTTGCAAGCTCGACCGGTCCTACCTTTTCCTGCTTATGGAAGATGGAATTTGCCTCTCCCGGCAGGTCGACCCCCGTCTGCTCAAACAACCCTAATTTTCTTAAACCATCATAGAAACCATCCACGCCAATGCGTTCCCCAACCTGCATAAACACTGGATTGCAGGAATTCATGATACCTTCCCGGAAGGTTTCTGCCCCATGTCCGGCAACCTTATGGCACCGAATCCGGCGATCCTCCACAATATGATAACCCGGGCAGTAAAACTGATCTTCCACGCGCAACACGCCCTGCTCAAAAGCAGTTGTCGCTGTCACAATCTTGAACGTCGAACCCGGCTCATAGGTATCACTGATACAATAGTTTCTCCACATTTGGTTCCACATATCCTGCGTTACCGTTTCGTCCGTCTCATAATTCAATGTAAACGGTTCATTTAAGTTGTATTCCGGCACATCCGCAAGTGCATAGATCTCTCCATTCTGCGGATTCATCACGATAATACATACGCGTTTTGCCTGTTTTTTCTCCAGCACCTCAAGCGCTTTCTGCGTGATATATTGCTGGATGTTTATATCTATGGACGTGACAAGATTTTGTCCGGCTGTGCCTTCCACTCTTCTCTCCGCCATATTTTCCACTTCAATGCCTCTGGCATTTGTAACGGTGTTGATGCTGCCATTTTCGCCCATCAACAGATCATCATAGTATACTTCCAGCCCGACAATACCCTGATTGTCGCTACCTGTAAATCCCAGCACATGGGATGCCAGTGTACTGTACGGATAATACCGTTTGTAGTCCTCATCAATCATAACGCCTGCCAGATTCATCGCGCGGATCTCATCTGCCAATTCCTTGTCCACATTGCTTTTGATTTTCTCACGCACCGAGCGTTTCTCTACACGTCTCCGGACATCTTCCTCCGGTAGTTCCAGTTTCTCACTGAGAACCCGAATTACAGTCTCCGGATCTTCGATCTGGTTGTAGATTACCGAAATCGAACAGACTGCCTGGTTACCAGCAAGCACAACACCATTTCTATCATAGATGCTGCCGCGCTTTGCCTTGATGCTGCGCTCACGTTCCTGTACCGCCCGCGCCCGATATCCATAATCGTCCGCCTGCATGGTCATGATGGAAACAAGCTTCACCGTTATTATAGTCAATAACGTAAAAAATGCAATCACTACGATCAACAATCGCTTCCGATGGGAACTCGTAAATAAAAGCTGCATATCCGCTATCGCCCAATTCTCATTTTATAAAAATGTATTCCCTGTGCGTGCGAACTATACCTGTTTTCTACATCATCCGGTTGGTGCTTCCTGCGTTGTGTCCTGTGCAGGCGCTTCTGTCGTTGCACTCGGATCTTCTGTCGTTGTCTCGGTTGTCGTCTCACCCTCGGACTGCTCGACATATGGGTTGTCGCTGCCACCAGCTACATCATTGGCCGGAGCTTCTCCACCATAGATTGGCGTTGCAGGTTCATCCTCTGCCGTTGCCTCATCAATATCATATGTCTCATCCGTCTTATAAATATTCAAATATGGGAAGATAGCTTCTGCAATATCTGCAAACAAATGCGCTGCCTCGCCACTTCCTGACTGTAATTCCGGTTCATCCGCTACGACATAGATAACAACCTGTGGATCGTCCACCGGTGCAAATCCAATAAAGGAAAGAATGTATTTTCCATTTCCTCGTGGAAGCTTCTCGGCAGTACCGGTCTTACCTCCAATCTCGTAACCCTCAACGGTCGCTTTCTTACCGGTACCTTCGGATACTACGTTCTTTAAAAACTGACGCATCTGTGCTGATACATCCTCCGAGATCGTTCTTCTGACTAGCACAGGGTCCAGATTCCGGACGATATTTCCATTTTCATCTTCGATCCGCTGTACAACACTTGGCTCATAATAATATCCGCCGTTAATTGCAGAACAAAATGCGGTTCCAACCTGCATCATTGAGGTTGTTACACCCTGTCCAAACGAAGATATCGCAAGGGATACAGCTCCCATATTATCTGCATGATATACGAGCCCACTGAGTGAGGAATCGCTTGGTTCACCCGGCAGATCGACATTCGTGGACTGTCCAAATCCAAACAACACCTGATATTTATCAAATAACGCAATTCCTTCCTTTGCTGCAATCTGCATCAAAGCATCGTTGCAGGATTTCTCCAGCGCTCCGGAAAGGTCGACCATTCCATGTCCACCGTAATCATGGGAATGACACTGTATATAACGGTCCTCAATCTGCTCACCACCATCACAGAAGAATGTATCCTCTGGTGTGATCACACCCTCTTCGAGTGCGCCGGAAATCGTAAATGTCTTATAGGTAGAACCCGGCTCAAACACATCCGATACTGGGAAGTTACGCCATACCTTGTATAGCGCATCCACATGTTCTTCATCTGTTCCGTTTTGCTTAAAGTCCTCAAAACTGGAATATCCGGATGCCTCGAGTTCTTCCTGCGTATCGAACTGATACTGTGTCGAATCCAGATCATAAGCATCGTTTGGATCAAATGTATGGGAATTATACAGCGCCATGATCTGACAATTCTTCGGATTCATCACGAGCACGGATATATTCTTAGCGTCCTCTTCCTCCAGTTTTGCCTTTACCTTTTCCTCAACAATCTTCTGTACATTTGCATCAATACTTGTCACAAGGTTATAGCCGTTAGTTGCCGGCTCAATCGAATTGGTCACGCCGTAATCCTCATTCAGATACGAGTATTCCCGTCCGTTCGTACCATTTAACTCGCTGTTATAATACTCCTCGACGCCATACATGCCGACATTTCCGCTGACGGTAAATCCAAGCAGATGGCACGCAAGTTCTTTGTTCGGATAGACACGTACATACCGCTCTTCGTAATAGATTCCAACGACATTGGAGCCTTCATCGGTTTTGCAGTATTCCTCAAATTTCTGTACTTCCTCGTACTCAACGCCCTTCTTTGCCACTACATAGTACGATTTTTCATTTGCCAGAAATCCTGCGATCTCCTCATCTGTAAATCCGAAAAATTCCTTCAGCGCTGATACCGTCGCCGTCTTTTTCTTCTCATACTGCACGATATTGGCAGGCTCTAATATCAGATCATACACCTTCTTATCCGTCGCAAGCACGGTTCCGTTCGCATCGACAATATCACCACGCTTATACGGAATCACTTTGCTGGAATAGCCCTGTTGCGTCAACACCTGCTGCTTATACTGGCTTCCTTTTTGTGCATTGATCCAGATAATTTTTGCACCAAGCACACCAAATCCAACCATGACACACCCAAACACAAATTTCAATCTGCCGCGCATCCGGTTGGTAAATACCTTTCGCTTTCGTCTTCTTCTATTTTCTCTGTTTTGTGGTCTTCTAGTCATACTTTTACCTCAACCGCAAAAATCGAGCAGCGAAACTGCTCGACTTTTGATCTACATCCTAATTCGAACCCGGAACATCCTGATACTGTTTTACATAATCTTCATTGGCACTGTCATAATAAATGATCTGTCCCCTCTTAGCGTAGACCATGCCAAGTTCATTGGTTGCTACATTGTAAATATCGTCCAATGTATACATATTATTCAAACGAAGCTTATGTGCTGCGTTATCATCTTCGATCTTTTCAAGTTCTGCCTCTAAGGCACTGATGTTGTTCTGCTGTGTGCTGATCTTCGTATTCAGATATAACATCAATACGCTTGATCCAACAACCAGACATACCATAAATGCCATAAACAGCATATATCCTGCGGAGAATGCCAGCGTCTTTTTGGTCTGCGCAGTCACTCTGCGCCGTACCTTTGGTCGTTCCTGCGGACGCTGTTGTGGAGCAACTCTACGGCTCGGTGCCTTTCTTTCCGGCTCATGCACACGGCGTGCCGGAGCTGCGTACATCTGTCTTGCAGCCGTACCGTCTACATAATTCATTTGTCTTCTAACCTGTTGTGCCATATCAATCACTCCTTAAAATCATACATCTGCTTTTTCAAATACCCGCAGCTTGGAACTCTTTGCCCGACTGTTTTCTGCCAGTTCCTGTTCACTTGGAACAATCGGCTTTCTGGTAATCACCTTGCCAGTCGGCTTCTTCCCACATACACAAACCGGGAACTCCG
>OGLM01003134.1_pt1 | contig 13969 bp, 9 predicted proteins | sample 1572531 | NCBI WGS metagenome assembly OGLM01 (sample SAMEA2581909, study PRJEB24529) | metagenome | biome: Human gut stool | place: China | collected 2011 | reverse complement strand
TTGATCGCCTTGTACCCCTCGCCGTCGTCCATACCCGAAAATTCGGCCGCATCGCTCAACTTGTCGTAGACCTCGACCTTATCGACCGCCTGTGCGGGCAGCGACTTGATCGCCGAAGTTACGTCCTCGCCGAAGAACTCCTTGCCGTCGACGAAGACCTTTTTCACAGTCTCGCCCTGTGCCTCGACCTCGCCGTCGGTAATGGTGATGCCGGGCATCTTCTTGAGCAGCCCTTCGACATCGGCGTCGGCCGTCACCTTGAAGGCTCCGGCATTGTAGCTCACCGTGTCGCCCTTCTGCGACGTACGCATCGACTTCACCTCCTTGACCACGGCCTCGATCTCGGTCGACGAAGGCGCCAGCTCGAGCGTGCCGAGCGACTTTTTGGCGGCCGACAGTTTCAGCTCCTTTTCAAGCGTTTCGTAGCCCAGAAACGAAACGGAAACCTTGTAGGTACCGTAGGGAACCGTCGCCTCGACGCGCCCCTTGTACCCCGTCGTGAAGTAACGTTTCTGCGCCGCAGGATCCGCCGGCGCAAACTCCACGACGGCACCCGGCACGCCCTCGCGCGTCGAGGCGTCGATCACGGTCGCCGTCACGCTGCCCGACTGGGCATAAATTTCCATCGCGGTGAACAATGTCACAAACAGTAAAATCGTTCGTCTCATCTTCTCTTTTATCTTTCTCCCGGGATCGTTCCGATCGCCGATCGGCAAATCTTCGCGAAGATAGCCAAAATCCGGCAAACCGCCGCGAATACCCCGTCTATATTTGTCCGCTCCGGCGTCCGAAACACACGGACCGGCCTTCCAAAAAACAGGGTGTCAAGAGACTTGACACCCCTTTCACCAAATCAATTCTGAAGCCCTATTAAAATGTGAAGTGGTTTATCGAACGACGGTAGGACGCCGGATGCGCCCCGTCCGTTGCGCCGCACGCCGCGGCGAAGATGATGCACAGGGTCCGCCGACCGCTGCTTCTCCCATTGTTGACGGTGTACGTCGTTTAACACACGCTTCATAGCCGACCTCTCGGCGACAGCCACTTTTTCCAACCTTTTACGACGTACGTCGGCGGCCCTGCGCTTCATCCGAATCGTTTCCTTCCGACGAGCCCGTCCGGCCGCAACTCCGCCGCAGCGGCATCTCCTTCCGTCCATCGGACAGGAGGCCCCTCCGGCCGTAAGAGACGGCATCAGTCCCCGAAACGCTATGTCGGCAATCGATCTCATCGTCGGATTTATACGAAACAAAGATAACGCCCCGAACGGCTTTCCGGTGCCGGAAGCGGGGTCAACGGGCAAAATCGGCGGGTGAACCGACTAATCGGCAGGGTGAACCGACGTAAGCCAACGCTTGAATTCGGGAACCCGGGCCTTGGAGATGACGATCCGTTCGGGTGTTTCGACGCTCAGACGCAACGCCAGCCGGCTGCCGAACCAGACCGCGATCTCGGCGACGGCCTGCCGCGCGACGATGAACTGGCGGTTGGCACGGAAGAAATCGCTCGCCGGCAACAACGTCTGCAATGTTTCGAGCGGCTTGTCGAGCGGATACTTCTCACCGTCGAGCGTACAGGCCGTCACCCGCTCGTCGCTCGTGTAACAATAGGCGATCCGCTCGCGTTGCAGAGGAATGAACTTGTCGCGCACGCGCACCAGGAAAACCTGCTGTCGCTCGTTGGCACGCTCCGCCAGCCGTTCGACCCGCTCGCTGTAACGGCTGCGTTCCAATCCCGAAAGCCGCCGCAACTTCTCCAGCGCACGGCGCACCTCCTCCTCCTTGATCGGTTTGAGCAGGTAGTCGATGCTGTCGACCTTGAAGGCTTCGAGCGCATAGCGGTCGTAGGCGGTCGTGAAAATGACGGGAGCCGTGAGCGAAACCCGTTCGAAAATCCGAAACGCCTCGCCGTCGGCCAGATGAATATCCATAAGCACAAGATCGGGCTGCGGATGCGTCCCGAACCACTCGACGCTCTCCTCGACCCCTTCGAGCACCGCCGTGATCTCCACGGCCGGCGCCACACGGTGCAGGATCGACTGCAAGTTGACCGCAGCGGCGGTTTCGTCCTCGATGATTACGGCTTTCATTTCGTGCGGGGTTTCAGAAGCGACATGCAGACCGAGAAGATCTCCCCGCTGCGGTCGATGCGGATGCCGTGGCCCGTGATGAGCTGCCAACGGCTGTCGAGGTTGTGCAGGCCGATTCCCGTACAAGGTTCGGCGTCGAGCTTCGGCAAGAGGGGATTCGACACGACCAGCTGGCCGTTTTCGACGCGGATCGAAACACGCAGCGGACGGCGTTTGGTTATGGCGTTGTGCTTGACGGCATTCGACAGCAGCTCCTGCAACGTCAGCACGGGCAGCCGGTAATCCAAGTATTTCGGGGCGACATCGACATCGAAAAAGAGCTTGTCGGCATAGCGTATCTTGAACAGGTATCCGTAGGCTTCGGCGAAACGCAACTCCTCCGCGAGCGTCGTCAGCATGTTCTGACCGTTGCGGATGATATAGCGAAACGAGAAGGAGAGCTGGTCGATGTAGGTGAGTGCCTTCTGTTCGTCGCCCTCGCGCACGAGCATCGCCAGCGAATTGAGCGAATTGAAGAAGAAGTGGGGGTTGATCTGGCTCACCAGCATGTTGTAGCGCGTCGTGAGGTTCTCGCTTTTGAGTTGTTCGTTCTCGACCTCCATCGCCTGCCGCTGACGAAGCAACCGGCTGATCTGCCCGTACAGGAGTACGACGACCAGCGTGAACGAACACTTCATGATCAGGTTATAGTCGAGCCAGCTGCCGCTGAGCGCCAATATCGTCAGCTCGTGCGTCCGCCAACGCACGACAGGGGCGATGAAATAGAGCCCGACGGCAAGCCCCGCACACAGCAGACCGCGTTTGAAAAATCCCGACATCGGCCGCACGCGGTCGCCCAGCCGCAGGAGCGAAAGCAGCAGGAAAGCCAGCACGAAGAAATAGAAGAGCTGCAACGCGAAGATCACCCCCTCCTGCGGACGTTCGAAGATCACTCCGTAATCGAACGGCTCGCCGTTGCGTTCCAGCACTTGTCCCAGCACGAGCCGTCCGCCCGAACGGTGCGATTCGAGCGCGTCGGCCAACAGATGGTCGCCCGACCGCAACCGCAGGAAGCGCGCCGAATTGCGGGGGATATAGACGCTGTCGCGCGCCGGTGCGACCTCCGCGAGTCCCGTAGCGGCGGCATCGCCGTCCGAAAGCCTCTCCGGCGAAACGTAAAGCAGATAGCCGTGCCCGTCGGGCGAAATCCACACGTCGCCTTCGACGCGGACAATCTCCCGATCCGTCCGCAACTCCCGGCTGAAAGGCGGATGCCGGTCGTCGCTCTTTTCGACCACGAGCAACAGCACGTAGGAGAAATTGACCACCAGTGAAATGGCCACGGCGATCAACAGGTTGACGACGATTCCGCTGTATTTCGACGGTCGGGACATTCGCTATCGGACAGCTATTTGCCCTCCTCGTACCACGAGGCGTACATACGGTAGTCGCGGGCGATGCGCAGGATGATCTCTTCGCGTTGTTCGGGCGTAATCTCCTTGACCTTGCGGGCCGGGACGCCGGCATAGACCGAATTGGGTTCGAGTTTCGCGCCCGACAACACCAGCGCGCCTGCGGCCACGATGCAGCCCGACGCCACGACGGCATTGTCGAGCACCGTGGCCCCCATGCCGATCAGGCAGTTGTCTTCGATGATCGCACCGTGGATCGTGGCGTTGTGACCGATCGACACGTCGTTGCCGATATGCGTCTGCGAAGGGTGGGGCGCACCGTCGTAGAGCGTATGGATCACCGTCCCGTCCTGGATGTTGGTCCGGTCGCCGACGGTGATCGAATTGACGTCGCCGCGCAGGACGGTGTTGAACCAGATCGAACTGTCGCGGCCGACGGTCACGTCGCCGATCAGCACGGCCGTTTCGGCCACGAACGTCCCTTCGCCCACACGAGGCGTATGCCCCCGTACCTCTTTTATATAGGCCATATCGATTCCTCCTTTTCGTACTGCGGATGCGGAAACGCCCCGCACCCTCTATCTTGCAAAAATAGGAACTCCGCACGAGAATTCCAACTCTTCGGGCGGCGAAGCGGTGAAAAATCTTTCGGCCTGAATCCGTCACGCAGCTCCGCGCGGTTCGCCGCCGCCGGCAGACACAGCACGAGCCGCAGCGGATCGCAGTCCGCCGCATGGGAAGGGGGGGGGCCGGAAACACGAAGCAGGGACACCCTTACGCAAAATGCGAATAAATTTGCTTTTGCGCCCGACTTTTCCTATCTTTGCGCGTCGCAATTCCGCAAGGGAGCGCGGCGATGGAATGTGGAAAGATTTGACTGATTGCAAACCACAATAAAAAATCGCTAAAACAGCTTCGTTTTTTATTCCCAACAGCCAATTTTTCCCGTTTCGATACGTTTAACTCAGCGAACGATCTTCCGCCCACAACGGAAGACTCGAAAGGGTTGTCCGATCGAAGGACCGGCCTGCATGTGACAGGCCACGGAGTGAGTCCGGCAAGTCCCGCGTCGAGGCCCTCGACAATCGACAAATCTTGCCGGACTCACACGTTAAATTGTATTGAAAATGGGTTATCTATTCACGTCGGAATCGGTGTCGGAAGGACACCCCGACAAAATCTCGGATCAGATTTCGGACGCCATCCTGGACGAATTCCTGCGTCACGACGCAAGCGCCAAGGTCGCCTGCGAAACGCTCTGCACGACGGGACTCGTCGTCGTGGCGGGCGAAGTGCGCTCGGAAGCCTACGTCGACGTACAGGGCGTGGCGCGCCGGGTCATCAACCGCATCGGCTACACCCGCAGCGAATACCAGTTCGACGGCAATTCGTGCGGCGTGCTCTCGGCCATCCACGAACAGTCGCCCGACATCAACCAGGGCGTCGTACGCGCCGCCGAAGAGGAGCAGGGCGCGGGCGACCAGGGCATCATGTTCGGTTACGCCTGCAACGAGACGCGCGAGTACATGCCCGCGACGCTCATCCTCTCGCACGTCATCCTCAAGGAGCTGGCCGTCATTCGCCGCGAAGGTGAAACGATGACCTATCTGCGCCCCGACTCGAAATCGCAGGTGACGATCGAATACGACGAAGCGACGGGCCGTCCCCTGCGCGTACATACGATCGTCGTCTCGACACAGCACGACGACTTCATCGCCGCCGGCAACGGCATCGACGAAAAGGAGGCCGAGCGGCGGATGCAGGAGCGTATCCGCGAGGACGTGCGCACGATTCTCATTCCGCGCGTCAAGGCACGTCTCGAACGCGCCGGCGACAAACTGGCGTCGCTCATCGGCGACGACTACATCCTGCATGTGAACCCTACGGGCAAATTCGTCATCGGCGGCCCCCATGGCGACACGGGCCTCACGGGACGGAAGATCATCGTCGACACCTACGGCGGCCGCGGTGCCCACGGCGGCGGTGCCTTCTCGGGCAAGGACTCCTCGAAAGTAGACCGTTCGGCGGCCTACGCCGCCCGCCACATCGCCAAGAACATGGTGGCTGCGGGCATAGCCGACGAGGTACTCGTCGAACTTTCGTACGCGATCGGCATCGCCCGGCCGTTGTCGGTCTATGTCGACACCTACCGGTCGAAGCGTCCCGCAGCGATCGACGGCATGACCGACGGCGAGATCGCACGCCGCATCGAGCGCCTGTTCGACCTGCGTCCGGCGGCGATCGTCAAACGGTTCGGCCTGACGAACCCGATCTTCGAGGCGACGGCCTCCTACGGCCACTTCGGCAATCGTCCGTATACCCGCACCGAAAAGCTTTGGCGCGACGGACACGAAGTCGAACGGGAGATCGAGTATTTCGGCTGGGAGAAACTCGACGCCGTAGAACTGATCCGCAAGGAGTTCGGACTTTGACCCTGCGCCGCAGAAGGCGTAAAAACGGGACGATGGCTTTGCGGCCGTCGTCCCGTTTTCCATTTCGTACGAATGATTCCGACAAACCTTGCAGAGTAGCATGAAAACAGGGTGCATGGTACCATTCTTGCGGCGAAACGACGAACCTTAAACAAGCAACGACATGAGAAAAATCAAGCTGCCGACCGACCGCACCGTTTTCTCCACGGACAACAACGGCTATGCCGGCAACGAACGCGACGAGACACTGGTCGACCAAAATCTGTGGGACTCCGAAATCGCTGCGGACGACCGCATCCCCGACGGAATCGGCGAAATCGGCGAAGACGACCGTCCCGTCTACGACGAGGAGGGGTACACGCACGCACCGGGAGAGTGACGCCCCCCCCGAAAGCAGACGCCGGAAACCGTTCCCGCACCACGGCGTCGGCCGCATCGCCACACTAAGCGGCGCCTTTTCCGGAACATCCCGCACGGACGCGGACAATCCCGCCCCTCCCGACAGAGACCGGTCCTGCATATCCCATGCGCGTTTTTTCAATCGGCGATAAAATATTTCACGGCAAGGCACGTTAGTATGTCAGAATTTGGAAACGAAGGAATTTGCCCATGATAGAATTCGCCTAAAAGTTTAACGTAATTTTCAGAAGCGATGAAAAAGACTCTTTTATTTTTAGGAACGATTGCAGTTTCGGCCGTCACGAGCGGCGTAACGGTGTGGGCGGTAGACCGCTCGCACACCGACAAAATCGAATATATCGAACGCGAGGTCGAACGTACGCCCGCCCTCGGTTCGCACTTTACGGCCTACGAAGCCGATAAATATCCCGATCTGACCTATGCGGCCGAGAATGCGGTTAAGGCGGTTGTGAACATCGAGTCGATACGCGAGGTTGAGTATGGCGGTCGTTCGTATAATCCCTTCTTCGACTTTTTCGGCATGCCTTACGGATATGGCGGTGAGCCTCAGACGCGTGAACAGCGTGCCGGCGGTTCGGGCGTGATTATCTCGACGGACGGTTACATCGTCACCAACAACCATGTTGTGGAAGACGCAACCAAACTCAAAGTCAAACTCAATGACGGTCGGCTTTTCGATGCCGAGTTGGTAGGCACCGATCCCACGACGGATGTTGCGCTGATCAAGATCGACGGCAAGGATCTGCCGACGATTCCCTTCGGCAATTCGGACGAATTGCGTCTGGGAGAGTGGGTGCTGGCTATCGGTTCGCCCTTCGACCTGCAGTCGACCATTACGGCCGGTATCGTGAGCGCCAAGGCTCGTGATCTGGGTGTCATCCCCAATGAGGCACGTGTCGAGTCGTTCATCCAGACCGACGCTGCGGTCAACCCCGGAAACTCGGGTGGCGCATTGGTCAATACGCGCGGTGAGCTGGTGGGTATAAATACCGTCATCAAGTCGTCGACCGGCAGTTATGTAGGTTATTCGTTCGCCGTACCCGAGACGATCGTCCGCAAGGTGGTTGTCGACCTGAAGGAGTATGGTGTCGTACAGCGTGCCATGCTGGGTGTATCGTACCGTCCCATCGACCAGACCTTCATCGAGCAGATGGGTGAGGAGACCGGCATAAAGACTCCGGGCGGACTCTATGTCGCCTCTGTCGAGGAGGGCAGTGCAGCTTCCGAGGCCGGAATCCGCAAGGGTGACATAATCGTGGCCATCGACGGTACCAAGACCGATGACTCGTCGACCATGATGGAGAAGATGGCTCAGCACCGTCCCAATGACAAGGTCAAGATTACGCTCATGCGTGACGGCAACAAGAAGGAGGTCGAGGCCGTGCTGAAGAACAAGGTCGGCAAGAACGAGATGATGACGCGCGAGATGGTGGACGTGGCAGCCGAACTGGGCGGCAAGTTCGCCGATGCGGGCAAGAAGGTCTGCGACAAGCTGGAGATACGCGGCGGTGTGCAGGTTGTGGGAATCAAGCGTGGCGGTCTGCTCGAGAGAGCCCGCGTACGTGAGGGATTCATCATCACCCACATCAACAACCGTCAGATCACTTCGGTCGGCGATATGGAGCGTATGACCGAACCCATCGAGGCTATCGACGGAATCTATCCCGACGGCCGTGCCGCAAGCTACATGATCGTGCGATAATGGTCGTGTGAAGGTGAAAATGCAAAAAGGAAAATATAGATAAATGAAACCGCGATAAGGGTTTTCATGTAAGGTTAGGTTAGGTGGAGAGCTCTGATGCCGCTCGGCGTCGGAGCTCTCTTTTTTATATATGTACCGACTGACATGCTGCGGCGCGAATATCTATATATTGCCGTCATTGTATAAATGATACAGGTGCGGAGATAAATACGCTGCATGTCTATGTCCGGTATGTTTCGACTCCGTTCGGGTGATAAATGCACCCGTCTTTTGTGCCGGGCGTTTTTAATGGGTATATTAAATTAATAACCCGAACCGTACTGATACGATCCGGGTTATTTAATGTTACTTGCCGTAAACCTATTTCTTCGTGTTTACGGTAGGTATCTGCATCTTGTCCGACGGTTTGCCGTTTGTGCCTATGCGCGGCCAGCCGTCCTGCCATATGACTTTGTCGAGGAAGAGCTTGCGGCCGCCGTTGCCGCCGTCCGAAGTGGTGTAGCCGTGATAGAATATCCAATCCTGTCCGGCATCGTCGGTTATGATCTGTGAGTCGTGGCCCGGGCCTACGACCTTGTTGCTGTTCTCGAGCAGCACCTCGTGGTAGTTCTTGAGCATCTGGTTACCCTTTTTGTCAACATATGGTCCGAAGAGCGATTGGCTGCGCCCGACGACCGTCTTGTAGGTGCTGTTGAGACCGTTGCAGCATGCGCCCGTCGAAGCGAATAGGTAGTAATATCCGTCACGCTTGTGGATATATGTTCCCTCGTATGCGGTTCCGGCGATCTGTATGAGGTCTGTCGGGTCAGCCACCGAGAGGCCGTCCTCTGTAAGCTCGGTGATGTAGATGCCGTGGAAACTGCCCCATACAAGGTATTTGCGTCCGTCCTCGACGAAAAGCACGGGGTCGATCGAGTTCTGTACGCCGATCTCCTTTGAGATGAACATCTTGCCGTGATCGGTGAAGGGCCCTGTTGGAGAGTCCGATGTGGCGCAGCCTATACCGCAGTTCCACTCGCCGCCCCATACCGACATCGAGTAGTAGAGGATATATTTGCCGTCGACGTAGTTTATGTCCGGAGCCCAAAGTCCGCCTCCCGAAACAAAGTTGGGACGTCCGCCATCGGGATATATGCCGCCAACGTAGTACCACGTAACCAAGTCGCTCGACTCATATACGGGTGTATTGCCGTCGCGCTCGGTCGTGTAGACGTAGAATTTGCCGTCTTGGGCGCGGATGGCCGTCGGGTCGGGCGCGTCGCGGTCGAGTACGGGATTGTTGTAGGTCTTGAGTATGGGGGCTTTGTCGCTCACCGAGTTGCAGGCACATACCATGCAGGGCAATGCCAGCAGTAAAAAGAGTTTTTTCATAGCCTGTATAGTGTTTGTCGTGATTCCGTGGTTCGTAATTCTCGCGTTGTGTGGATTCCCTTTCGTTGCATGCCGTAATTGTCGGCGGATGAGCTGTCGGTATCATGCGGGAATGCTTATACTGTCATGAACCGACAAACAAAGATATGTTTTTTTTGACGTGCGGCCAAAAGTGATGCCGTTAAAACATCTTCCGGCAAGGCAAGATTATATCTGACGGCTAGGGCGTGGTTATGGTATAAAACGAATATCGGCAGACGATCCCGCGAAGGATTCATCTGCCGATGTGTTGTTTATTTTGAGACGTTACATGTTACATTCGCTGCGGCACCTCGATGCCCAGAAGGGCCATTGCGCGGCGGATGATTCGTGCCACCTCGGCGGCCAGCATCAGACGCATGCGGCGTTTCTGCCCGTCCTCCTCGCGCAGGATCGAGTGGTCGTGATAGTATCCGTTGAATGTCTTGGCCAGATCGTACGCATAGGCGGCGATGAGCGATGGTGAGAAGCTCTCGCCTGCAGCCTTGACCACATTGGGGAAGTCGGCCATCGACTTGATGAGCGCAACCTCCTCGGGCAGAAGTTCCGTGCAGTCGTACGACTTGTAGTCGATGCCCGCCTCGTCGGCCTTGCGCAGAATCGAGCATATACGCGCATGGGTGTACTGTATGAAGGGGCCGGTGTTGCCGTTGAAGTCGATCGACTCGCGCGGATCGAACAACATGGTCTTCTTGGGGTCGACCTTGAGGATGAAGTATTTGAGTGCTCCGAGTCCTACGATGCGGCAGACGTTGTCAGCCTCCTCTTTGGTGCATCCGTCGAGTTTGCCGAGTTCGGTCGACATCTCGCGCGCCGTCTCGATCATGTCGGCTATAAGGTCGTCGGCATCGACAACGGTGCCTTCGCGCGACTTCATCTTGCCCTCGGGCAGCTCGACCATGCCGTACGAAAGGTGGTATATCTCGTCGCTCCATGCGTATCCCAGCTTTTTGAGTACGAGTTTGAGTACTTGGAAGTGGTAGTTCTGCTCGTTGCCCACAACGTATATCATCTCGTCGAGTTTGTTCTCCTCGAAACGTCGCAGCGCCGTGCCCAGATCCTGCGTCATGTAGACCGATGTGCCGTCACCGCGCAGCAGCAGTTTCTGGTCCAGACCGTCGGCCGTGAGGTCGATCCACACCGAGTTGTCCTCCTTGCGGAAGAAGACACCCTTGTCGAGACCCTCCTGCACGAGGCTCTTGCCCAGAAGATAGGTCTGCGACTCGTAATATACCTTGTCGAAGTCGACACCCAAGGCCTTGTACGTTACGTCGAAACCTTCGTAGACCCAGCCGTTCATCATCTGCCAGAGCTTGTAGACCTCGGGATCCTTCGCCTCCCAGCGGCGGAGCATCTCCTGTGCCTGCTGCATGATCGGGGCCTTCTTCTTGGCCTCGTCCTCGCTCATGCCCTGAGAGACGAGCTCCTTGATCTGGGCCTTGTAGTGCTTGTCAAACTCGACATAGTATTTTCCCACGAGGTGGTCGCCCTTCATGCCGGTCGAGGCGGGCGTCTCACCGCCGCCGTAGAGCTGCCATGCGAGCATCGACTTGCAGATGTGTATGCCGCGGTCGTTCACCAGATTCACCTTGATGACGTTGTGGCCGTTTGCCTTGAGTATCTGCGCCACCGAATAGCCGAGCAGGTTGTTGCGTATGTGCCCGAGGTGCAGGGGCTTGTTGGTGTTGGGCGACGAGTACTCGATCATTATCGTACGGCCCGTGGGGGCGGCGTCGCCGAACGATATGTCGGCCGCAATCTCGCCGAAACGGTCGATCCAGAAGGCGGGCGAGAGACTCAGGTTAAGGAATCCCTTGATGACGTTGAAAGCTGCGATCTGCGGATTGTCGGCCACGATGCGCGCGCCGATCTCGTTGGCCGTCACTTCGGGAGACTTGTGGCTGAGCTTCAGCAACGGGAATGTAACCAGCGTATAGTCGCCTTCGAACTCCTTGCGTGTCTTCTGTATCTGCAGCGCCGAGGCGTCGACCGGACCGTATAGGTTCTCGACGGCCTGACGGGCTATCTGCGAAATGAGATTTTCGATGTTCATGGTACGTGTTTCGATTTTGACCGCAAATTTAATGTTTTTCGCCGAATAAGCACTCTTGTCGCGTCATATTTCGGATTTTAAGCGCGACGACCGGCCTTGAACGGATTTTTCAGCCATTATTATATGCGGCTGCAATTGAACGAATGATGAAAAGCGTGTCCGGATTTGTCTATGCGGCATGCTTTTCATATCTTTGCACATCACTTTTTTACGATGGAAATATTCATAATTGTAATTCTAATTATCTTAAACGGCATCTTCGCCATGTCGGAGGTGGCCCTTATCTCGGCGCGCAAGTCTAATCTCAAGACTCAGGCGGCGCAGGGCAGCCGCTCGGCCAAGCTGGCGTTGCGCCTTGCGGAGGATCCCGACCGTTTCCTCTCTACGGTGCAGATCGGAATCACGCTCATAGGTATCCTTACGGGTATCTATTCTGGCGCTACGCTTGCAGACCGTTTCGGTGTGGTATTGGCGCGGTTGGGCATGCCGCTGGCAACGGCGACGACAGTGGCGCAGGCGGCGATCGTCATTGTGGTGACATACCTTACGATCGTCTTCGGCGAGCTGGTGCCCAAACGCATAGGCATGAATGCCGCCGAGGGTGTGGCCAAGGCCGTGGCGCGGCCGATGCATGCACTGTCTGTGGTGGCGTCGCCTTTCGTATGGCTGTTGTCGGGAAGTATCGAGCTCGTGTCACGCATCTTCCATCTCGAGGAGGCCGACCCGAAGGTTACCGAGGCCGAGATCAAGTCTATCATACAGGAGGGTGCCGAGCACGGCGAGGTGAAGGAGGTCGAGCAGCGTATCGTCGGACGTGTATTCTCGCTTGGGGACCGTACCGTCGAGTCGATAATGACACACCGCAACGATCTGGTGTGGCTCGATGCCGGCATGACGCGCGACGAGATACGTGCCCGCGTTAACGGCGACCCGCATTCGATATATCCCGTGGCACGCCGCAATCCCGACACGCTGCTCGGAGTGGTATATCTGAAGGATCTGTTTGCGCACCTTGACGACGAAGGCTTCGATATAAACACCTATTTGCAGCCCGTGAAGTTCTTCCATGAGCAGACGGAGGTGTACAACGCTCTGGACCAGCTGCGCAACGAACATGTAGGTTACGGCGTGGTGTGTGACGAGTTCGGCATCACGCAGGGTATATTCACTCTGCGTGATATTCTGGAGGCTTTGGTCGGAACCATGCCCGAGGAGCGCGAGGAGCCAGATATCGTCGAGCGCGAGGACGGCACGTGTCTGGTGGACGGACAGTGTCCGTTTTACGATTTTCTGGCGCACTTCGGCGTGGAGGATATATTCCCGCATACGGAATACAACACCGTGAGCGGCCTTATTCTCGAGACTCTGGAACATATCCCCGCAACGGGCGAGAAGCTCTCGTGGAACGGTTTCAATTTCGAGATCGTCGACATGGACGGGGCACGCATAGACAAGATTCTCGTTACCTACCACTCTTCGCTCAAGGATGAAAATAGCTGACATTGATCTGGGGCCGCAGCCGCTGTTTCTGGCGCCGATGGAGGATGTGACCGACCCGTCGTTCCGATATATGTGCAAGCGCTTCGGTGCCGACGTCGTTACCACGGAGTTCATCTCGTGCGACGGGTTGATACGCGATGCGTGGAAGTCGCGCGTAAAATTGCGCATAGATGATGCCGAACGTCCCGTGGGCATACAGATATACGGACATCTTATCGAACCTATGGTCGAGGCGGCGCGTATCGCCGAGAGCGCCTCTCCCGACTTTATCGACATAAACTTCGGTTGCCCGGTACGCAAGATTGCAGGTCGCGGCGCAGGCTCGGGCATGATGCGCGACGTGCCGACGATGGTGGAGATGACGCGCCGCATCGTCGAGGCCGTCCACACACCCGTCACGGTGAAGACGCGTCTGGGGTGGGACGAGGATTCGAAGAATATCGTCGAGATAGCCCTACGTCTGCAGGATGTGGGTATCGCCTCCATTACCATACATGGGCGCACGCGTGCGCAGATGTATCGCGGCGAGGCCGACTGGACGCTTATAGGCGAGGTGAAGCACCATCCCGACATGGAGATTCCAGTGGTCGGCAACGGCGACGTCGATTCGGGCCCCAAGGCCAAGGAGATGTTCGACCACTACGGTGTGGACGGTGTGATGATCGGCCGGGCGACGTATGGCCGCCCGTGGATATTCCGTGAGGTGAAGCACTTCATGGCTACGGGTGAAGTTATGCCGCAGCCCTCGGTCGTGGAGCGTGTGGCCATAGCCAAGGAGCATCTCGCCAAGTCGATCGAGATCAAGGGCGAGCGTGTCGGGGTGCTGGAGATGCGGCGCCATCTGTCTAACTACTTCAAGGGGTTGCCGGATTTCAAGTCTACACGCTTGAAGCTGGTGACGCTGAACGATCCTGCGGAGCTGATGGATGTCATCGACTCGATTGCCGAGCGCTGGGGCGACTGCGATATGGG
>OGLM01003131.1_pt1 | contig 13987 bp, 14 predicted proteins | sample 1572531 | NCBI WGS metagenome assembly OGLM01 (sample SAMEA2581909, study PRJEB24529) | metagenome | biome: Human gut stool | place: China | collected 2011 | reverse complement strand
ATGCAGAATTTTTAGGCTGGTTCACCGAAGCAACCGGCGGTACGCAGGTAACGGCAAATGACGTTTTCACGGAAACCGCAGATAAAACGTATTACGCCCATTGGGAGATCACCGAGGTTTTCTCGGTCACTGTTCCGGTCACATTGCCCCTCGTTGTCGATGAAAGCGGCGAGGTTCACACGGGCAGCGCGGAGATCATCAATGCTTCTACCGGCACAGTTGTTGTATCTTCGGTTAGCATCAGCACGAAGAATGGCTGGCAGCTCGTTCCCTACACGACTGACATGGCGCATGAAAAGGTTGACGCGAAGCTCCTCGGTTTCAAGATCAATGATGCGCAGACCAACAAAACTGGTGATACAGAGATATTCTCCCTGACCTCCCCGTGGGAAATTGCGGAGAACAGCCGGTTGCCACTCTCCTACGATGCCGTTGTCAGCGCCGTATCCAAAGCAGTCACTGAGCAGGAAGTTCTCTCCATTGTCTTTGTTCTGGAATGGGGCGGTGAATGATCAAAAAACCTGAGAACGGGTTTCCGTTCTCAGGTTTACGCTTCGATTCTGCTGTGCGCAGCCTGCCATGACAGGGCTTGCTCCAATTCATAGGCGATCTGTTCTTCCTCGGTTGCTTTGCGCACCGTCATACACCCGCATTCCGGGCACTGCTGCGGCATGAAGCGGTCAAAGCCCCAAAAGGTTTGCTCACAGGTATTACATGCGTAGAGCATGGCGTTCACTCCTTTATATTTTTAGTTTATCGCTCAAATGTGAACATTTCAACGCCGGGGGCTGCTCAGTCTTCGGTACATCCATTTTTGGAGGAATCAATGAAAAAGCTATATCGTTTTTATACACTCTGCCTGCTGCTTTTGCTGTGCGTCAGCCTGTTTTGTGTGCAGGCGTTTGCTGTCGAAGATATGTGGACGGCGGCAAACCGCATCATCGTGGACGTTTACAGCAAAATTGCAGGCATCAGTACGGTGCTGGCCGGTCTGATGTCCGCCGTCGCGGTCGTCGGCGCAAAGCTCTCCAATAATCAGCATAAGGTGGACCAGGCGTGGGACTGGCTGCGCCGCATCTGGATCGCGTGGGCGGTCATCAACGGCATCGGCGCGTTCATTGCCTATGTTGCCCCGCTGTTTCAGGGTCTTGCAACGATCCAAGGCTAAACAGAATCATCCGGTGGAAAAGGAGGTGCGGGCCGCTTGCTGGAACTGCTCTTTCAGGGCTTTATCGAATGGATCTATGGCCTGATCCTGGAATGCTGGGAGTATTTTGCGTCCGTGCTGTTTGACCTGATGAGTCTGGATTTTGCGTATCTGCGTGAGCACATGCCCGTCATTGATACCATCCGCCAGATCATGCTGGGCGTCGGTTGGGCGCTGCTCATCGGCAATCTCGTCTTTCAGGCAACGCGCGGCATGGCGGCGGGGCTCGGCTTTGACGCGGAGGACCCGAAGCTGCTTTTTACACGGACGTTTGCCTTTTCGTTTCTGCTGGTGGCAAGCCCGCAGATCTGCGAGCTGGGGCTGAACATGACATCGACCGTCATCGAGCTTCTGCAAATGCCGGACGCCGTGGATGTTACATTTGCGGATGAAGCCTCATTCGGCGGTCTGACCGGTTCTTGGCTGCTTGTCGTGATTTGCGGCATCATCGTCATGTTCCAGACGTTCAAACTCATTATGGAAATGGCAGAGCGGTATTTTATCCTCGCCGTGCTGACGATCACCTCGCCGCTGGCCTTTGGTATGGGCGGAAGCCGGAATACGTCGGACATTTTTAATGGCTGGTGCCGGATGTTCGGCTCCATGTGTTTGCTCATGGCGACGAACGTGATGTTCGTCAAGATGCTTTTATCTGTGCTGTCGTACTATCCGAGCGGCCTTGACGTGCTGCCATGGATGGTGCTGGTCGTTACCATCGTCAAGGTAGCGAAAAAAGCGGACAGCATCCTTGCGCGCATCGGCCTGAATCCTGCCATGACGGGCGATCCATTAGGCCGCGGCTTCCCCGGCGCAATGACGATGATGGTCGTTCGCTCAATGGTGTCCAATGCAGCGCATACCATCGGCAGGAACGGCAATCAGCCGCGCAGCGGCAGCGGAAATTCCAAGCCGAATGCACCGACCGGACCGCGCTCTGGCGGCGCTGGCAGCGCTTCCAATGTCAATGCGCCCTCGCACGCAAACGGCTATCATCATAGCACGTCTGCGCAGCAAAACAGCGCGAATCCTGCATTCAATCAAGAATCTATTTCGGCTCAGACGGTTGCTGCACAGACGGATACCGTACAATCCGCCGCCGAAAAGATGGCGGGCGCATTCCCTCAAGCCGCGCCTGCTGGCACCGGAAAGCAGCCGAACTCCACGCGCAAAACCGCCGTGCCGCCCGGCACCAGACGTGCACCGGGCCACGTGGCAGCGCCGAAGAACCATGCAGCGCCCACGGCAGCAAAAACCTCGCCCGGTGCGCCGTATCATCGTGCGGATACTTCTCAGCCCGTCATGGACGGCGCGGTCACGCAGAATACGCAGCAGGAACAGGCCGTACATTCCCAGTCGGAATCCCATCCGCGCAGCAGCGCGGCGGTGCAGAATCACGGCGGAACTGTTTTGAACGGCACAGCGGGAAAAACGGCAGGCCAAAATCCATCGCGCACTACTGTTCAGCCGACCGGTCCCGCAGGAAAGTCGTATCACAGCAGCAACGCACAGGGGCAGACGGTACAGGCCGAGTCTGCACAACAGCGCAGCACCTTTGTGCAGCCGCCTGACACACAGCGAGGCGCACCGAATGCGGCCACGCCAAATGCAATGCCAAACAATCCTGCATCTACGTCTGCCACACCCCGAAGCCCGGCACAGCCTGTCGGCAGTGCAGGAAAAGGTCAGATGCAGTCTGCGCATACAGAAACGACGCAGCAGCGCAGTACCTTTGTGCAGGCTCCGAACATGGCAGGCGCGCAGCCAGCAGCAGATCATCCGGCTTCGCCTGCTTCTCCGCGATCCGGTATGGCAGGAAATCCGTCTGTGCCACACAGCAGCACACCGCCAATTCCCGCACAAAACGGTGTAGCAGGAAAACAGCCAGATTCTCATTCCGCACCCGCCCGCGATACCGCAGGAACTGGTACGCGGCCGCAGCAATCAAGTGGCCCGCAGAATACGCCAGTCCCCGGTACAGCAGGAACGCAGCGCACGTCCATCGGCGGACGCTATACCCAGCCCGTGCAGCAGACGACGCGCGTTTCCACGAATGGAAACACCCAGATCACGCAGCAGAACCATGTTTCTGCCCAGCAGTCCGGCGGCACGGTGCAGCCGTCCAGCGGAGTCCGTATGGATGGCCGCTCTACAAATCGGGAGCATCCTACACCCACAATGCCGGCATCTCCGGCAGCACCATCTTCCAACCGCGAAACTGGTACGCCTCCGCGCTCGACCGCGCGGTCTGATGCGGCACGTCCGGCAGAACAGCGCGCTTCGCAGCGCCCAATTCCCGCACAAAGCGGCAGCGCAGAAAAGCCGATACCGCAGACTGGCACACAAGCTTCTCCTGTTTCCGCCGCTTCTTCCGAACGGCAGAGCAGGAAACCGGCTGCCCCAGCTGCTATGGGCAGCATGACTGCGTCGGCTCCGGTATCGCAGGAATCGCGCGGGCCGCAAAGAAGCCCTGCAGCAGAATCCTCCGCCAAGCGTCCGGTACCGCAGGAACGCAAGGCCGGTACACAACCGGAGCCGCAGAAGAAGGAGCAGACGCTCTACCATCGCCCCGGTACCGCAGGAATCGCGCCCACGGCAGTTGGGATCAACACGGAAGCAGCATCGGCGGCGCAGAAGCCCGCTGCGGAAAAGGCGGCAAAGAAACCGTTCGTTCCGCTGACCGGCAGAACCCCGGAATCCATTCCGTCGCATCTCGATCTGCATGAAGCCTCGCAGAAGACGACGAAGCGCCCGCAAGAGAACACGCAGGAGGTGGCATCGGATGAATGACCAGAACCACCGCTCCGCTGCGGAGGTCATGGCGAATGCGGCACGCGTGGTCAAGGCAGCTGTCAACATCGTGCGGGCGGCGATCGCAGGAGGGCTTCACGGCGCGGCTGCCGCCGCTGCGAAGGAGCTCTTGCCAACGATCATCAAGTTTGCCGTCGGCGTTCTCATTGCCATCATCGTGATCCCAATGTTCGTGATCTCTGCCATGCCGAATATGTTTTTCGGCTACGAAACGTCCGAAAAGGACCCGCAGATCACCATGCGGGAGCAGGCGCTTTCCATCGGCGGCGCATATCTATCGTTGGAGGACTTTGAAAAGACGCAGCAGGACGCCATCATCACCGGCGAGGCTGCCGCGTATGAGAATCAGGGCGTCACCATCGATGAAATCAGGGTATCCAGCAAATTTGATGAAGAAGATCTCTGCTGGTACATCGCCATCAATTCCGTTGCCCACAAGCAGGACTTGTCAGAAATGAAGCCGGAGGAGGTCCAGTCACTTCTGATCTCCAATCTCAAGCACACGACGCGGCTGGAATCCTCCGGCAACCAGACTGTCCTCCGTATTATCTTCCAGCCGCTCGATAAAGACAAGCTCATGGATGATCTGGAGTTCGATGAGGATGCAAAAACGTGGGCAGGCGCACTGTTTGAGACGATCTATGAGAGCGACGCGCTGGGTAAATACAAAGATAAATTTGAAGCCTACAAGCCAAATTACGCTGGCGATACCGGCTATACCGGCCCGGCAGAATCCTCCCCTGGCGGCAGTGGTGGCGGAGGCGGCGCGGAGAGCGGCGGCAGCGCCGACAATACCATTGATATTTCCGGCTTTACAAATCCGCGCACAAAAAACAACCATGATCTCGCCGCCTATGCGATACAGGCGTGGGAACACGGTTGGGGGTATGTGTGGGGGACGTTTGGAACCGTCCTGACGGAATCCATGCTCCAATACAAGCTGGAGCAGTACCCGGACATCGGCGCGTCGGAAGCATTTATCCGCGAACACTGGCTCGGCAGGCGTACAACAGACTGTGTTGGCTTGCTGAAGGGTTATGGATGGCTGAACCCTGATACGCTGACCATTGACTACAACACAAACGGGATGCCGGACTACAATGCCGACCGGATGTATGCGTCTGCCAAGGAAAACGGCACCGAGTACGGCGGCATGGACACGATGCCCGATATCGTTGGACTTGGTCTTTGGAAGCAGGGACACTGGGGCGTCTATGTCGGGAACGGCTATGCCATTGAAGCGATGGGCACGCAGTACGGCGTGGTGCGCACAAAGGTCGAAGGCCGCGGCTGGCAGGGCTGGTGCAAGATCCCGTACATACAATATGACGAATAAAGGAGGGGCCTATGAAGGTCAGAAAATTCCGCATTCTCCGCCTGCGGCACCATGTCAGCATGGTGGAGCTTGGCCGGGCCTGCGGCGTATCCGCGCAGCGGATCAGCGAACTGGAACTGAGCGAAAACAAACCGTCGGCGGAGACTGTACAGAAAATCCAGAGCGGCTTTGAATCTATCATAGCCCAACGCGGAGAGAAATTGGGCTTGCTGCGGCAGGACTATGATTCCTGCAAAAATTCGCTGATGGAGCGCGTGGGAGAATACGAATATGAGCTATGAAACCTATCATATCCCCGTAAATTTTACGGACGCGGGCAAGCTGTTCGGCGTGTTTGAGATCCGCAATGCGGTCGAAACCGTGCTGCTGTGCATTCCTATCCTCTTTCTCTGTCTGGCGCTGCTGCCGCTGACGCTTATGCCGAAGATCATCGTCACAATGGCGATCCTTGTTCCCGTGGGCGGCTTTGCGCTCATTGGCATCGGCGGCGACAGCCTCACCAGATGGCTCAAGGCGTGGATAAACTGGCGCAAGCACCGGCGCATGATCTTTTACCGCGGGGAGGTGCGTCTATGAGCATGAAGGACGCCATTTTCGGCACAGCCGCGCCGACCAGTCACGGCGGCGCGACCTATCGTGACAGCATTCAGGCGTGGCTGCCGGTCAAGAATATCATCGGCGGCGTGGTCATCACGAAGGACAACCGGTTCATCAAAATTCTTGAGGTGCTGCCCGTCAACTTCTATCTGAAATCCCCGTCCGACCAGCAGAATATCATCACGTCCTACGCCGCATACCTGAAGATTGCACCGGACAGCATGAGCTGCGAGGTGCGCACACTTCCGCCGGACACGAGCGAGTATGTGGAGCAGATGCGGCAGTTCCAGAAAACCGAGGAAAGCGAAAACTGCCGCGCGGAGATCGAGGACAATATTGAAAAGATCGGTCTCGGCATTGCCAGCGAGTCCATCCGGCACCGATTCTTCCTTGTGTTTCAGTACGAAGCGAAAATGCGCGCCAAGCGCAATACCGTCAAGGGCATCATTCAGCGCCTGAACGAAGAAGCGGACACCGCGCGGCGCTATCTGGACATCTGCGAATTGGAGGTCTTAGAGCCGCGCTACACGGACGATTTCGTGCTGAAGCTCCTGTATGAGCTGATCAACAAAGGCACCAGCCTGCGCGTCAAGCTGCCGGAGGGCGTGTTTGACATGACCACGGAGGTGCATGGGGTGTATGGAGAATAAACGAGGAACGGATGAATCCGTTCCTCAAAAAAATTACCACAGGCATATTTCACGTCGGTCCTGTCTGGATACCTTATTCAAGGGCATAACCCATGAACTGTTCCTCTTCTGTATATCTCTTTGCACAATCAGGGCACAGAAATCTGAAATCGTCGGCATCGGTGTCTGAAATGGCTGTCTTATATATCCGATTTGAGTTAGGGATTTCGTCTCCGCACTCGTCGCAATACATAGTTTCCTCGATTCTAGAACCGCATACAAGACACATCCATGTACCATCTGGCAGATGGATAACAGAATTCTGGACATGCGAAAACTCTTGACCGAAGAAGGTGTTTTCTGCGACCAAATTCTCGAAGAATGGCTTCTTGTGTAATACAATTTCTGTCGGCAGCATGTAACGCACTATAATTCTCAAAGTCTGCTCCACAGAATTTACAAATGATTTTCCCATCGCTGATAGACAATGATTCTGTCGCACAGTTGGGGCAACAAACGGCGATGTACTTTTTGTTTATATATTCGATTTCAAACTTATTTTGGTCTCTTTTAAATTCTCTAGCTATGTCTGCTTTTCGAGTTTCATTCGCAACAGCATCTTCGTGCAGAAATTCAATATCTGCCCTGTCAATGATATTCTCATAGGCTTCAAATCGAAGCCCAAGAATTTCTCTAAACAGAAATTCAATGGAGGAAAATGCGCGCGCCATCAACTCCTTATGATACGCGCCATTTATTACACATTTGCAATTCGACCAGATTGTTCTCATAGTGTCTCAAATCAATTTTACATAGCCGTTTAACACGCTGTATTACAACTCTGTATCCGACCGTCTGATTATCGTCGTCCTCCAAAGAATTAACAACATCTATGTTCTCAAATAGCAATGCAGGATGGTTCCTTCTGAGAATTTCTTTCAGAAGCAATTCTGCGCAATGAGCGGCTAAAAGAATGCTAAACTTATATTGATTGACATTGTGCGTTTCATCACCTTCAGTATAGTAAGCCATAGACTCTCTAAGAGAATCAAGGGCATTTTCAACAAGTCCATACTCAAGCCGCATTCAGTTCGCCTCACTTAATCTTTTGAAGGATAATGTGTTCACATAAACGCCCCTTTCTGATTCTATTATATCCAAAACCCAAATAATTTCAAGGAGTGTGATCCACTTGAAAAAGCACCGCAAGAACAAAAACGCCCCGCCGCCCGGCTTGCCGCTGGATGAGAAGCCGCCCATTGAGGAGCATCCGAAGAAGCAGCCATTTCTCAAGCGTCTGCTGTTTGGCGAGGAAACGCCGGATCTGAGCGAGCTGGAGGCTGGCTCAACAACGATCTTGGATATTCTCTCGCCTACAAGCGTGGACACCAAAAGCCGGGACTACATTGTAGTGGACGGCATTTTTCATGCCTATCTTTACATCACGGGCTACGGGTATTCCACGACCGTCGGCGCAAGCTGGCTGGCTCCGCTGGTCGAGGCCGGCGAGGGCGTCAGCATTTCGTTCCACTTTGACAAGCAATCCAAGGAAAAGATCCTCGCAAAGATCTCGCAGCAGACCATGATGAACCGCAGCCGGATGCGCGACGTTGCGGACACCCGGCAGGACTTTGAGGAACTGGACAGCGCCATTGCTTCCGGTATGTATCTCAAGGACGTGATGAACCGGCAGGGCGAGGATTTTTATTATATGCACACGCTCATTGAGGTCACGGCCGGTGATCCTGAAACGCTGGAGCATCGTGTCACAGCAGTTGAAAAGCTCTGCGTCTCCGTGGACATGATCGCCCGCCGCTGCGAGTACAAGCAGGAGCAGGCATTTTTGTCCATGCTCCCCATCCTCTATCTTGACCCGGACATTGAACGCAAGTCGCGCCGCAATGCGCTTACCAGCGGCGTGGCGGCAGCGTTTCCGTTTGCGTCCTATGAGTTGTCTGACCGGAACGGTATCTTCCTTGGTCTCAATATGTACAACCGTTCTCCGGTCTTTCTGAACCCCTACGACGACTATAAATATACGAACGGCAACATCTGGATCGGCGGCTCGTCCGGCGCGGGCAAGACGTTCACGCTCCAATGTGTTGGCGGGCGTTTACGACAGCAAGGTAAGCGCGTCATTTATATCATCCCGAAGAAGGGCCATGAGTTTCGCCCGCGCTGCGAACAGCTCGGCGGTCTGTATCTGCGGATGTCCCCGTCCTCGCCGGACTGCCCGAATATCATGGCCATCCGCAGAAAATCGCTCGACACCTATGCGGGTCTCAAGGGGCTTGCTTCCCGCGACGATTCCGTGCTGGCGGATAAAATTTCGCGGCTTATCATCTGGTACAGCCTGCAAAAGCGCGACCTCAGCGATGAAGACCGGAACTATCTGGACACATCGCTGGTCGAGTGTTACCGGCGCTATGGCATCACGTTTGACAATGCTTCCGTTCTGAACGAGGACGGGAGTTTTCGCAAAATGCCTGTGCTGGCAGACTGGTACGACGTGCTGCAGGAAAGCGCGGATACGCGGCATCTTGCCGTTGTGCTGGCGCGCTATGTGACCGGCTCGGCCTCCGCGATGGGCAGCCGGAATGAAATTGACCTTGATAACAAATACATCGTCATTGACACATCCGGTATGCCCGACGATCTGCTCCTGCCCGGTATCTTCTGGGCGACGGACATTGCAAACGACCTCATTTCCGGGGCAGGCGGGCAGCTTTCGGCGCTCATCTCAGACGAGCTCTGGTCGCTGGTCGGCGCGAACTCCAACCCACTGGCGGCAGGCTACATTCAGGAAATGGTCAAGACCATCCGCGGCCTCGGCGGTATTGCCATCACATCCACACAGGGTATGCAGGATCTGTTTTCGCTGGACAACGGCAAATATGGCAAAGGCATTCTGGATTCCAGCCGCATCAAGATCGTCATGCAGATGGAGGAACAGGAAGCCCGGCTGATTCAAAATGTTCTGAATCTCTCCGAGGAAGAAGTCCGTCAGATCACAAGATTCCGCCGCGGCGAAGGGCTTCTTTGCATCGGCTATAACCATGTGCCGATCGCGTTCTACGCGACGCAGAAAGAATACGATGCCATTACAACATCCCCAACAGATTTGCTGAACAGAAATGCAAAAAACGAATCCCGCCGGGAGTAATCCGACGGGATCAATGATTAAGAATTCGCTGATTCGATCATCTGCACACACGCGGATTTTAATTCCGGAAGATCTTCACACAGCGTTTTCCAGACTGCGGGCAGGTCAATGGCACCGTAGGAGTGAACGTAGAAATTCCGTGTGTCTTTTATCATGCGCCACGGAACAGCACGGTTTTGCTGCTTTGCTTCTTCAGAAAGCTGTGCTACCAGTTCGCCAATCTGAACCACGCACATACAGCAGGCATCCTGAAACAAGTAGTCTTGCTGAAATGCTTCATAGGAGCTTTGATAGCGGTTCAGGTTATCCCGCACCCGGTCGCAATAGCCGATGATTTTGTTCAGGATCAGGCGGTCACGATTTTCGATACAGCAGCACCTCATCTTTCGCAATCATATCCAGAAATTCATGGTCGGAGGAATCGTTGGTGACAAGATCGACCGGCACTCTCAAGGCATCTTCGATATCCAGCCGCAGACCGCTGAGCTGGAACAAAGACATGACGCTGCCTTTTTCGATTTTTAAATCCACGTCGCTGTCACGGCGCGCCGTGCCTTTGGAATACGAACCGAACAGGCTGACGCTGCGCAGCCCATGTGCTTGTGCGATTGGTGTGATAATTCTGCGCAGTTCTTCAATCGTGTATGGCATTTGCGTCACCTCCCAGTGCTTTTCTGATTTTAGTATAACAGTCTTTTTCAAAAAATACAACAGAAAGGAATTTGAACGATGAACGAGGAAAGATTTACAGCAGAAACAAAAAAGATTCAGTCCGTCATTGCCAAAGCTTCGCAGAAAGCAGGCGCTCTGTCCGCACTTTCTGACGGCGGCAAAATGAGCCGCGAGAAATTGCAGCTCACGCTGGAAGAAACCGCATATTTCTTTGAGTCTGCGACGCTCTATCTGCGCGCCCTCTGCGAAACACAGATGCCGGGCGCTGGCGGATACGGGCGACGCGACGGGCTGGAGTTCCAGCTCCCGTCCGGGCACATTGAAATCGCGGGCGCGGGCTGGGTACATATGCAGCTCGATACGCTCCTGCCGCACTGCCGGTATATGCCTGCGACTTGGCTGACAGACACGGTGCGGCAGCTTCTGACGGCCTATACGCAGCACACGAATTTCCGCCTGCATTTCAAGCAGATGCTTTTGGTGATCGACGAACACAGCGACGTGGATGGCCGGCACGTATTCGATCAGGACAACAAGGGGTGGAAAGCCGTAAGCAATGCGCTCAAAGGTCTGGTCATCGACGATGACGACCAGTACCACCTATCCGTCCACATGATGTCCAGCCGCAGCGCGGAGAATGTCTGCCACATCAGTCTGGTGCTGCCGGAATCGGAGGAAGAATTTTTCCGGTTTCATCGAAAAGGGATCGCATACCGGCCTTTGGAGCCATCCGTTACCCTATGCTCCGCGACTTCATTTTGCCTTGTCTGAGGCTCGGACAGACCCGATGGGTCAAACCGCTTGTAATTCCATGCGTTTTCGTAATTTGAAGCGTCTGGTGGACGGCAAAAACCCGGCATCTACGGCTACCCATCGGTCAAGCAGGCAAAAGTCACGCAGAAGCACCGAAATTGTGGTTGCGCCGGAACCGGCGCAAGCGCAGTTTCGGTGCCTCGCAGGAAAATGGAAACTGCCATGATTTTTACGACCCGCGACCTTGATATCCTGCGCTTTCTCCGCTGGTGCCGCTTTGTGCTGGCGAAAGATCTGACCGGCGTGTTTTCCAAGGGTGAGGTTCAGAACCTTGAAATCCTCCGCCTGATAAAGCTCTATTCCCCCGCACAAGCCTACACGCTGACCGCCGCCGGGAACCGACTGCTCGACACCGCCTTTCCGAAACTCCCCGCAGCGGTTGCCCCAGCTTACAAAGCTGCCGATACGCTGCGCCGCATCCGGCAAGCAAAGCTGATGACCACCGCGTATCAGGCCGGTGTTTCTGTTTTTACGACAGACGTTTCCGCACTATGCGAACAGGCGATGTTCCTCCCCATGATTGCCCGCAATCGCGGCTCCAATCCATGGGGCAGCACCCGCGTGGCGGCGCTGCTCCATACCGGCGACCTCATGTGCGCGATCCACTGGGTCAGCCCCGGTATCGGCTGCGTTGCGCTGACGGATGAGCTGACCGCGTTCCAGAATCATACGGCATCGATTCCCGCAAAGCAGCGCGCCATGATCTTTGCCGCGTCCAGCTATGAGGAGATTCTTGCCGAACTGGACGCCGGACGAGAGAACCAGCACACGCGCCTGCAATCCTACCGCGAGGTCTACGATTGCCTGAAGCTGCCGCTGTTTCTGCTGCCGTGCAATGGCACAGGCTGCTTGCAGCTCCGCATCATGGGTGTTCCAAATTACCGTGAACTTCTGGCGAGAATCATCCTGAAGTCGCACTACGTTCCGCCGCCCGCTGGCCGGCCGATGTACGATGCTCTGTATCAGGGCGTCCCATTCGTCATGGCGGCGGATATGGATCTGCGGCGCATTGACGCTGCGGTGGAAACGGCCCGTTCGGACGGCCTTTCTCAAATCGTGCTGGCCGCGCTGCCGGAACAGGTAGAAACCGTCCTGAACCGCCGTTACCGCGAAACCGGAAAAGCACGCGTCTTTACCATCACGGAATCGGCGCTGCGGGAGTTGCTCGAAAGCACCACGCCCTACACGCCGCCTGACCTGCCATTTTACACATCGGAAGGAAGTGTTCTGGATGTTCCGCCTCTCAAAGCTCCTTGAAAAGCTGGAGGACAAACTGGACGCAAGATTCAAAAGCTGGTTTGCCCGAAACAAAGCCAAGCTGCCCATGCGCGTGCCAGCCGTGATCGTCGGCTGGTATTTTTATGGGATGTTTCTCAATTCCCTGCGGCTTGGAATCGCTTCGACCTTTCATCAAACGGGCGAAGAAATCAAAAGCATCTGGGTGCTGAACCCGTTCAAAAACTGGGGTGCAGTGTTCACCGGCTTTGGAATTGTAACGACGCTGGTGATCATCCTGATCATCTGCCTCATCACGAAAAAGGGCTACATCTGGTTCTCCGGCTACAAATACACGCATGACCCGCGCGGGTTTGACATTCTCCCGGACGGCACACATGGCACGTCCGGTTTCTTGACCGAGAAAGAAATGCGCGAGTTTCTGGAGCTGTCGCCTGCGGGCAAAACGGAAGGCATGATCCTCGGAAAAGTCAAAAAGCATCCGGACGATCCGGACGCTTACGCGCTCTATGCGGCACATCGGATGGTTGCCGGAGACAATAATAACTTACTCTGCATCGGCGCGCCGGGCAGCGGCAAGTCCCGCGGGTTCATCATCCCGTTCCTCATGGGCTGCGCGAAGCGCGGCGAGTCCGCATTCATCACGGATGCGAAGGGAGAGCTTTTTGAACGTCTTTCTCCATATTTCCGGCAGCACGGCTTTTATGTGAAAGCTGTGAACTTTCTGGACATGGAACATTCGGACGGCTGGAACTGTCTGTATGGTCTGGACACCCAGCCGCAGCTCGTGCAGACGGTAGCCAACACGATCGTGCAGAACACGTCGGGGCCGAAGGAGGCCAACGACTTCTGGAGCCGGGCAGAGCTGAACCTCCTGATGGCGCTCATCCACTACGTCGTCAATCTGCGCGATGCCAACGGAAATCTTCTCTCCATTGAGCAACGTGGGCTCGGCGATGTGTACCGCATGATCGCAACGGAGAGCATTGAGGAAATCAACCGCAGGCTAGCTGCTCTCCCGCCAGAGCATCCGGCCAAATACCCGCACGGTCTGTTCCTCAAGGCAAAGGAAAATCTCTGGGGCAACATCGTCATTGGTCTCGGCAACCGGCTGGCGGTCTTCCAGAGCCGTTTGGTAGATAAGATCACGCGCAACCACGATGTAGACCTTCTGCTCCCCGGAAAGCGACCCTGTGTGTATTTTGTCATCATCTCCGCGCAGGACAGCGCGTACCGCTTTTTGTCCTCGCTGTTTTTCTCGCTGGCGCTGCCGCAGCTGTCAAACTTCGCGCGTCTGCAATGCCCGGGCGGTCGGCTGCCCGTGCTGACGAACTTCTGTCTGGACGAATACTGCAACATCGGCTATTTGGACGGCGTAGCGGACAGTCTCAATAGTATCCGCGGCTTTAATATGTCCGCGCAGATCGTCGTGCAGAGCTTATCTCAGTGGCAGGAAAAGTATCCGGGCAAGGAGTGGGAAAATCAGCTGGCGACATTCGACCAGACGCTCTATATGGGCTGCAACG
>OGLM01003126.1_pt1 | contig 14004 bp, 11 predicted proteins | sample 1572531 | NCBI WGS metagenome assembly OGLM01 (sample SAMEA2581909, study PRJEB24529) | metagenome | biome: Human gut stool | place: China | collected 2011 | reverse complement strand
ATTATCGTGTACATGCACAGAGCTTTGGCTGGCTTGGCTGGGCAAAGAATGGTGAAACGGCTGGTACGTCAGGATTTGCAAAGCGTCTGGAAGCAATCCAGATTTACGTAGTACCGAAGGGGATGACGCCATCTTCGGGAACCAGCGCTGTTTCTTATGTACAGTACGGAAAGGCTGCATCGAAGAGTGATCAGCCGGGCTTGATCAATTATGCAACGCATGTGCAGACCTATGGCAACCAGCAATTTGTATCAGACGGTTCCTTCTCTGGAACATATGGAGAAGCAAAGCGGCTGGAGGCAATCCGGATTCAGGTCAACAATGAAGCACTTGGTGTAGATGGTGGTGTGACTTATCATACGCATGTGCAGAAATTGGGATGGCAGCCTTGGGTTAGCGATGGAGTAGTCAGCGGAACGACTGGACAGGCGAAGCGTCTGGAGGCAATCGAGATCAAACTGACTGGTGAACTTGCTGAGAAATATGATGTATACTACCGTGTACACGCACAGACTTTCGGCTGGTTGAACTGGGCGAAGAATGGGCAGACAGCTGGAACAGTTGGATATGCAAAGCGTCTGGAAGGAATTCAGATCGTGCTCGTACCAAAGGGAGGCAAAGCACCGAGTGCAACGCCTTTGAACGATGGCAGAGCATGTATTATTAAATAAAATAACAAATCAAAAAAGAGTCTTGCAGATTGCAAGGCTCTTTTTATGTGTAAACATATTCGTGTATTGTGCGGATGAAACAGATTACATGGCAGCCACTCTGGCGTCGATATAGCGAATCAGTTCTTCTGCTGAAGCTTTCAGACCAAGGCGGCTGGTATTGATGCAGACATCATAGTACCGGGAATCGCCCCATTTGCCAGAGGAGAAGGAATTGTGATACTGCTTCCGGCTTTTATCGTGGCGTTTCATTTTTGTGAGCGCCTCGTCTGCGGATACATGCTTGACTTCCATGATTCGCTTCTGCTTCACATCGGTGTCGCCGACAAGGAAGATGGAGATCAGTCCATCATTATCCTGTAAGATGTCCTCGGCACAACGACCGAGTACTACATAGGATTCTCCGCTTTCTGCCTTTTCCTTCAGGAAATTAAACTGCATTTCTGCAATAATCTTTTCTACGGAGTTTGACTGTCCGAGTACCGTTCTGGTGATAAAAGGATTTGCTGGCTTTTCGTCGTATTTCTTATAGACATCGTAAGAATTTCCAGTTTCCTTGGAAAGCTCGTCGAGAATATTTCTGTCATAAAGTGGAATATTGTAATGCTTGGCGATTATTTCTGCGATTACATGTCCGCCGCTTCCATACTCTCGTCCGATTGAAATAATGACCTGTTTGTTCATAAATATACGCTCCCTTCTGTCGTGAAATGTGTCTGCCATTCGCGCTTTTTTTATTTACAATTATACATAAGATGGACGGAAAAAGTCAATGTATGTATGCAGGAAAAATGGGAAAAACTGTATCTGTGAAGAAGTATAAAAACAGGGAGAAACAGACAATGAAAAAAACAACTGAATTTACACCGACAGCTTTTATTTTAGGAATTTTACTTGCCGTTGTATTTGGTGGTGCCAATGCCTATCTGGGGCTGCGTGTCGGTATGACGGTATCCGCATCCATTCCGGCAGCCGTGATCTCGATGGGGATTGTGCGGCTGTTGTTAAAGCGGGATTCGATTCTGGAAAATAACATGGTACAGACAATCGGCTCCGCCGGAGAATCGCTGGCGGCAGGTGCAATCTTTACGCTTCCAGCGTTGTTTATGTGGGCGAAGGAGCATGGCACGGCGATGCCGTCTTTTTTTACGATCGCGATGCTTGCCATAAGCGGCGGTCTGCTTGGGGTGCTTTTCATGGTGCCGCTTCGCCACGCGCTGATCGTGGAAGAACATGACCGCCTGCCATACCCGGAGGGAACGGCATGTTCGAAGGTGCTGCTTGCTGGAGAAGAGGGTGGCGCGAAAGCAAAGAAGGTATTAAAAGGATTGCTCGCGGCAGCTGTCTATAAATTTTTAGCAGACGGATTGAAGCTGTTTCCAAGTGAAGTCGATTTTGAAAGCCGGAAGCTGCGTGGGGCAGGCTTTGGTATCGACGTGCTACCGGCATTGGTGGGTGTTGGATATATCTGCGGCGCGCGCGTTTCTTCGTATCTCTTAAGTGGGGCGGTACTTGGCTGGCTCGTGCTGATGCCGGCGTTCGTGCTGGTTGGTGGGGATAATATCTTGTTTCCAGCGACGAGAGCAATCGGCACTTTAACCACATGGGAATTGTGGGGAAACTATATCCGCTATATTGGAGCCGGAGCAGTTGCGGCAGGCGGAATTATCAGCCTTGTAAAGACGTTGCCATTGATCGTGACGACCTTCCGTAAGGCAGTGCGTGGCTATGGGAATACGGGAAGGGAACGGACAGAACGTGATATTCCGATGCGGTATGTGATCATTGGAATTGTGGCAATCCTGTTGTTCCTGTGTGTGATGCCACAGATCCGGCTGTCTGTGCCGATGGCACTTTTTATTGCCGTGTTTGGATTTTTCTTTGCAACCGTCAGTGCACGGATGGTTGGTCTTGTCGGTTCTTCGAACAATCCGGTATCTGGTATGGCTATCGCGACATTGCTGCTTGCATCCTTTGTGCTGAAATTAACCGGGCAGACCGGATTAAAAGGAATGACAGTTGCAATCTCAATGGGAACGGTCATCTGTATTGTCGCGGCAATGGCAGGGGATACGTCGCAGGATTTGAAAACTGGTTTTATCGTCGGGGCAACACCGTGGAAGCAGCAGGTTGGAGAGCTGATCGGGGCGGTTGTTTCCGGACTTGCAATCGGTGGTGTGCTGTATCTGTTGCAGGCAGCATGGAGCTTCGGCGATCCGGAGCTTCCGGCACCGCAGGCAACATTGATGAAGCTGGTTGTGGAAGGTGTGATGGGAGATTATCTGCCGTGGGGACTGATTCTGATCGGCGTATTTATCGCAGTTGCGGTTGAGATCGTTGGGATTCCGGTGCTTCCTTTTTCTATCGGATTGTATCTGCCGATTCATCTGTCAACAGCGATCATGGTTGGCGGTCTGTTGCGCGCGTTTTATGAAAGGAAAAAGAATGAGGCGTATGTGCAGGATGGAATCTTATTTTCTTCCGGACTGATCGCCGGAGAGGGATTGATCGGAATTCTGTTAGCGGTGACAGCTGTACTTGGTGTGAGTGCAAAATTTGATTTATCCGGGCGTGGAATCAGTCTGGGAGCGGCAGGAAGTCTGGCAGCATTTTTGATCCTGCTTGTCATAATGATCTGCGTGATAAAAAAACAGGAAAAAATGGAAATTGATAGTTGACATCTGAAAAAGGAATGCTATAATAAACACAAACATATGAATAATTGTTCATATGATATTAAGAAAAAAGGAGATACGAAGATGAAGAAAACTTACAAAATTGATGTTGATTGTGCAAACTGTGCAAATAAGATGGAGGACGCTGCTAAGAATACAGCTGGTGTCAAGGACGCAACTGTAAACTTTATGGCACTCAAGATGATCGTAGAGTTTGAAGAAGGTGCAGATGCAAAGGCAGTCATGAAGGACGTTCTGAAGAACTGCAAGAAGGTAGAGGATGACTGCGAGATCTTCTTATAAGAGATCTGCACAGATGCAGCAGGTGTGCATAAGTAAGTAGAAGAAGCAGACAGAGATAGGAAGTGACGGCTATGACGAAGAAGCAGAAGAAGGTATTGATTCGGATCATTATTGCAGCGGTATTGGTGATCGCTTTGCAGTTTATCCCGGTGAAAGGATACGTGCGGTTCGGACTGTATATGATTCCGTATTTTGTAATCGGATATGATATCCTGAAGAAGGCAGGAAAGGGAATTTTGAATCGACAGATTTTCGATGAGAATTTCCTGATGGCAGTTGCCACCATCGGTGCGATCGCACTCGGTGATTACAAGGAAGGCACTGCGGTTATGCTCTTCTATCAGATTGGAGAGCTGTTTCAGAGCTACGCCGTTGGTAAGAGCCGCCGGAACATCAGTGATCTGATGGATATCCGCCCGGACTATGCAAATGTAGAGAAGGACGGAGAGCTTGAGCAGGTTGATCCGGATGAGATTGAGATCGGTACGGTTATCGTTGTACAGCCGGGTGAGAAGGTGCCAATCGATGGAGTCGTTGTTGAGGGAACATCATCTTTAAATACAAGTGCACTGACCGGTGAGAGTGTACCGAGGGAAGTAAGCGTGGATGATGAGATCATCAGTGGATGCATCAACATGACCGGACTTTTGAAGATCCGTACGACGAAGGAATTCGGCGAGTCGACGGTATCGAAGATTTTGGAACTGGTAGAGAATGCAAGCTCCAGAAAATCACGTTCCGAGAACTTTATCTCGAAGTTTGCGAAGATCTATACACCGGCAGTCTGCTATGGTGCTCTGGCACTTGCCATCTTACCGCCGATCGTGCGGATGGCATTTATGGGGCTTGCACCGGAATGGGGCGACTGGGTATACCGTGCCCTGACATTCCTTGTAATCAGTTGTCCATGTGCACTGGTAATCAGTATTCCGCTTAGCTTCTTTGCAGGAATCGGTGGCGCGAGCCGGGAAGGTGTCCTTGTCAAAGGCTCAAGCTTCTTAGAGACATTGTCGCAGACGAAGATCGTCGTATTTGATAAGACCGGTACGATGACGAAGGGTGTATTTGAGGTAAATGGTATCCACCACAGTCCATATAAGGATGAGGAGCTGCTTGAGTATGCAGCCCTTGCAGAGAGCTATTCCACCCATCCAATCAGCAAGAGCTTACAGCGTGCGTATGGCAAGCCGATCGATAAGAACCGCGTCAGTGACGTGGAGGAGATCGGTGGTCATGGTCTGACAGCAAAGGTGGACGGAAAGGTTGTTGCAGCTGGAAATGCAAAGCTTATGAAGAAGCTCGGTATCGAGTATCACGACTGCAGCCATGTTGGAACGATTGTCCATGTAGCGATTGATGGTAAATACGCCGGACATATTCTGATCTCCGATGTCATCAAGGAGCATGCGGCAGAGGCGATCGCCGCACTGAAGAAGTCCGGTATTGAGAAGACCGTTATGCTGACCGGAGATGCCAAGAATGTGGCAGATCATGTAGCCGCACAGCTTGGAATCGATGAGGTATGCAGTGAGCTGCTTCCGGGCGATAAGGTAGAAAAGGTTGAAGAACTCTTGACGAAAAAGCCGGAAAAAGATAAACTTGTATTTGTGGGTGACGGCATCAACGATGCACCGGTTCTCTCGCGTGCCGATATCGGTATTGCGATGGGCGCACTTGGTTCCGATGCGGCAATCGAAGCTGCCGACATCGTATTGATGGACGACGATCCACTGAAGATCTCGAAGGCGATCCGGATCTCAAGAAAATGTATCCGTATCGTATATGAGAATATTTATTTCGCGATTGGTATTAAAGTAATCTGTCTAGTACTCGGCGCACTTGGTATTGCAAATATGTGGTTTGCCATTTTTGCAGATGTCGGAGTTATGATACTGGCAGTGTTAAATGCGATCCGTACATTGTTTGTAAAGAAACTTTAGTGTGAAATGAGGATACTATGGCACAGACACAGAAAATGATTGAATGTTGTGAGAGTCACGAGGTACACAAGGATCTGCTGAAGATTGTGAATGAGAAGCTGCCAAGTGAGACAGAATTGTATGATCTGGCAGAGCTCTTCAAGGTGTTCGGCGATTCGACGAGAATACGGATTTTGTTCGTATTATTCGAGGCAGAGGTGTGCGTGTGTGATCTGGCGGAAGCACTCGGCATGACACAGTCCGCAATCTCACATCAGCTTCGTATCTTGAAGCAGAATAAACTGGTGAAGAACCGAAGAGAAGGAAAATCCATTTTCTATTCTCTGGCGGATGAACATGTCCGCACAATTATCGCACAGGGTTGCGAGCATATTGAAGAAGATTAAAGTTGTTTCATTTCGTTCTGACGCACAAGGGTTCGTCCCGCGTGGAAAGGCGAGTAATAAAAGAGGGTACTATGGATAAGCGAATTTCCGTAATCAGTATTATCGTATATGAGAGAGACCAGGCGGCGAAGGTGAATGCGGTTCTGCATGAATATGCAGACTATATCATCGGCCGTATGGGACTTCCGTATGAGAAGAAGGGTGTTTCTATCATATCCGTCGTTATGGATGCGCCGATGTCGTGTACCAGTGCGCTTTCCGGCAAATTAGGGATGATCGATGGTGTGACTGCGAAATGCAACACAGCTAAGATCTAATACATATTTAACTAATTAAAGGAGAGCAAATCTATGAACGAGATGAGACGAAATGTAAAGAAGAGACCGGCAGTGAAGAAAGTATTTGCTTTGTTGCTGGCTCTTTCTATGTTCTGCGCACTTTTAGCAGGGTGTGACAAGAAAGAGGAAACGGATAATGTGACAGTTCGTGTCGGCGCCATGTCCGGTCCGACCGCGATGGGTATGGTCAAGCTGATGAAGGATGCAGAGGATGGCGCGGCGAAGAATGCGTATGAATTTGCAGAGCTTTCGACCGATCCGTCGACCTTTGTGGCACCGCTTACAAAGGGAGATATCGACATTGCAGCGGTTCCATCGAATCTGGCTTCTGTGATCTATAACAATACGAACGGTGGCGTGCAGATCCTTGCAGTTAACACACTGGGAGTCCTAAACATCGTGGAGCGTGGAGATAGCATACAGAGCATCAAGGATCTGGCAGGCAAGAAGGTATATGCAACCGGACAGGGTGCAACACCGGAGTACACACTGCGTCATATCCTGAAGGAAAATGGCATTGATCCGGACAGCGGTCTTACAATCCAGTGGTGCGCAGATACAACGGAAGCACTGTCTTATATTGCAAATGATTCTGAAGCGATTGCTATGTTACCACAGCCATTTGCGACAGCCGCAATGGGACAGGTTGACGGCTTGCGCGTTGCAATCGACTTAAATGATGCATGGACAGAAATCGAGGATTGTGATATCGTGACTGGTGTGGTTGTTGCCCGGTCAGATTTCGTGAAGGAGCATCCACAGGCAGTTGAGACGTTCCTTTCAGAGTATGAGGCTTCCGTTGCTTATACAAATGACAATGCAGCCGATGCGGCAGAGCTGATCACCGGATATGGTATTGTGGCGAAGGCGCCGCTCGCAGAGAAGGCGATTCCGAAATGCCATATCACATTCCTGAAGGGACAGGAAATGAAGGACAGTGTCAGCGGATATCTGCAGATTCTCTTTGACGAGAACCCACAGGCAGTTGGCGGTACACTCCCAGCCGATGATTTTTATTATGGATTGTAAATATGAACTATAAAGAAGTATTAAAGAAAGTGGGTGCAGCGTTGCTTGCACTCACTTTTTGGGAAATTGCAGCACTTCTCATCCACCAGCGGATTCTGCTTGTAACACCGGTTGCAGTTGCAAGACGGCTTTGCACGATCTGGCGGGTGGAGGGCTTTGCGCGTGCGATATGGTTCTCGTTCTACCATATTGCAGGCGGTTTTTTGCTTGGGTTGATTCTGGGCTGCCTGCTTGCTTATCTGGCGGCGAAGCACCCGGTTGTAGAGACCTTGCTGTGGCCGTGGATGGCGACGATCAAAAGTGTGCCGGTGGCATCGTTCGTCGTGATCTGTCTGATCTGGCTGTCCGCCCGGAATCTGTCGGTATTCATATCGTTCCTGATCGTAATTCCGATCATATATCAGAATGTCTTAGAGGGACTACGTGCAGAAAACCGGGAGATGCAGGAGGTCGCAACAGTCTTTCAGCTGCCATGGCGCAAACGCTTCCGCTATATCGAGCTGCCGAAGCTTCGCCCGTTTCTTCTTTCTGCCTGCCGTGTGACAACCGGTATGGCATGGAAGGCAGGTATCGCCGCAGAGATCATCGGCGTGCCGAACGGTTCGATCGGCAAGATGCTTTATACAGCAAAAATATACCTTGATACCGACGACCTGCTTGCGTGGACGGTGATCATTGTGGTAATCAGCGTGGTGGCGGAGAAGGTATTTCTGGCAGGACTGTCGAGGGTGCTTAATCCGTGCTCACGTTTTATGGAGGATACGGATGCAGGACATTAGAATAAAAAATATATCGAAAGCGTATGGTGATAAGCAAGTGTTAAACCATATCTCGAAAGAGCTCCCATCGGGAGAGACGACCGTGATCATGGGCGCGTCGGGCTGTGGCAAGACAACCCTGCTTCGGATTCTGTTAGGATTAGAAAAGGCGGACAGCGGCGAAGTAACTGGCATGCCAGAGCGGGTAGCTGTATTGTTTCAGGAAGACCGGCTGTGCGAGGATATTTCTGCATATGAGAATATCGCCCTTGTGCTGGAACGAAAAAGAACGCGCGCACAAAAGGATGCACAGAAGCACCATGTAGAACAGGAAGCGGCGCAGGTCAGTATCACGGCGGAAGACTTAACACAGAACGTCATGGAATTAAGTGGTGGCATGCGGCGGCGGATCGCCCTGCTCCGGGCATTGTTGTACGATGCGGACTGTGTGATCTTAGATGAACCATTTAAAGGATTGGATGCCACGACGAAGCAGATCGTGATGCAGTATGTGAAGGAGAAGACTGCAGGGAAGACAACATTTCTGGTGACACACGATGCTTCGGAGGCAGACTTTTTTGGCGGGAACAGATGGAACCTGCCAACCGAAAATAAAAATGCAAATGATGAGTAAAATTTTACTAAAAAAAGAGACGTAAATGATAGACGTCTCTTTTCTTATGTGGAAAAATACGATATAATTGTAATGTGCGTGATTGCGCGCATCTGGTTGTTTGCAGAGACTGTCAGACAACCTCTAAAACAAGAAAATAATATAAGAATTTTAATAAAAAGGAGTGTTGAAATGAAGATTAATTATGTAGGAAATCAGGGCGACTTTACTATGGAGAATCCAGAGATGCTTAGTTATCTTTATTTTCCAATCGCAAATGAATCAGGGGTTATGAGTTCGGTTGCACCCGATCTCGCAGGCGACTCGAAGATGAGTCAGAATTCATTCCTTATGCCACCGGTGAGCTGTGAGAATCTGCACAATGACAAGTCATCCAGAAATGTATGGTGCAAGATCAATGGCAAGACACTCTGGTCATTGACTGGGCGTTCCGCTGCCCAGCAGGCAGAGCTTTTTACAGAGGACAAGGAACCAACCTATTTGGAGGCAGGCTTCATGCATCACAAGATCACACGTACATCTGAGAAGAACGGTGTGAAGGCAGTGCTATCCAGCGTGTCACCAATCAGCGGTGAGAAGCTGGAGCTTCTGAAGGTAGAGCTTACAAATATTTCGGAGGAAGAAATGACAATGCAGGTCGTGACTGCGATTCCACTTTATGCAAGATCCGCAGATAACATTCGTGACCACCGTCACGTAACGGCTCTGCTTCATCGCATCACAACCAATGAGACAGGCATTCTTGTAAAGCCGACGATGACATTTGACGAGCGTGGACATAAGCGCAACGAGATCAACTATGGTGTGTTCGGTGGAAATGAGAACGAGACACCGATCGGCTATTATCCAATCGTAGAGGATTTCATTGGCGAGGGCGGTAATCTGGAGAACCCACGTGCACTTTATAAGAATCCACTTGCGCCATATGCAAAGGGCGAAGGCATCGACGGCTACGAAGCATTGGGCGGTGTTGTATTTGCAGAGAAGAAGGTGGCTGCCGGTGAGACAATCTCCTATGTGATCGCAATGGGTTATGGCGACAGCGCAGAAGAGCTTACAGCAGCTGCAAATAAGTTCCTGAGTGTCAAGGCGTTTGACAAGGCATGGGATGAGACAATCGCATACTGGCAGGAGAAGGTCAATGTCTCTTACCACACAGGCAACAAGGATTTCGACCAGTGGATGAAGTGGGTAAGCTTCCAGCCAATGCTGCGTCGGATCTATGGATGTTCGTTCCTTCCACATCATGATTATGGTAAGGGCGGCCGTGGATGGCGTGACCTGTGGCAGGATTGTCTGGCACTTCTTATCATGAATCCGGATGGCGTGCGTCAGATGCTGATCGACAACTTCGGTGGTGTGCGTCTCGATGGTACAAATGCAACAATCATAGGAAGCAAGCAGGGCGAATTTATCGCTGACCGTAATGGTATCGCGCGTGTATGGATGGATCACGGCGTATGGCCATATCTGACAACCGAGCTTTATATCAATCAGACAGGAGATTTGGATATCCTGTTAGAAGAAAATACATATTTCAAGGATCTTCTGATCTGTCGTGGCGAGGACCGCGATACAGACTGGGATATCTCACAGGGTGAAAAGCAGAAGGATGCAGCAGGAAATGTATATTCCGGAACATTGTTAGAGCATCTGCTGATTCAGAATTTGTCTTCGTTCTACGATGTCGGAGATCACAACGAGATTCGTCTGCGCGGTGCAGACTGGAACGATGCACTCGACATGGCTGCACAGCGTGGTGAGAGCGTGGCATTTACAACGATGTACGCAGACAATATGGATCATATTGCAGGACTGCTTGCGGCATTTGAGGCATCCGGCAGAAAGACAGTGAAGATCGCAAAGGAGATGCAGCAGCTTCTTGTATCCGGTGCAGATCTGTATGACGACGTAGCGAAGAAGCGTGAAGTACTGATGAATTACTGCGAGACATGCAGACATACACTTTCTGGCGAGAAGGTAGAGATCTCTGTAGCAGAGCTTGCTGCAAACCTCAAGGAGAAGGCAGACTGGATGCGTGAGCACATCCGCAAGACCGAGTGGGTACAGACTGCAGAGGGCGATGGCTTCTTCAACGGTTATTATGATAACTCCGGCAAGGCGGTTGAGGGCGATATCAATGGCGGTGTCCGCATGATGCTTACCTCACAGGTATTTACAATCATGTCAAAGACAGCAACCGACGAGCAGATCGCCGAGATCGTGAAGTCCGCAGACAAGTATCTGTATGATGCTTCTGTTGGCGGCTACCGTCTGAACACCGATTTCCATGAGGTGAAGATGGATCTTGGACGTATGTTTGGATTCGCGTATGGTCATAAGGAAAATGGTGCCGTGTTCTGCCACATGGCAACGATGTTTGGAAATGCACTTTATCAAAGAGGCTTCGCGAAGGAAGCGTATAAAGTATTTAATACATTATTTGAGCACTGCAACGATGTCGAGAAGAGCCGCATCTATCCGGGTGTGCCGGAGTATGTGGATGCCAAGGGACGTGGCGTGTACCACTATCTGACCGGTGCTGCAAGCTGGCTGCTTGTAACGGTAATCACACAGATGTTTGGTGTGCGCGGTCAGATGGGAAATCTGGCATTCGTGCCACAGCTTCTTCCAGAGCAGTTTGATGCAAATGGGGAAGCAGGACTTTCGATGATCTTTGCAGACAGAAATATCAAGATCGTTATGAAGAATGCAGAGAAGAAGGCACCGGCTGATTACAAGGTGAGCGCAATCACAATCGATGGCGCAGCTTACGCATTCGATGCCACACCAGTCATTAAGCGCACCGATATCGAGGCACTTTCCAAGGATGCACAGCACACAATCGAAGTAACACTTGCTTAAGGAGGAACCAATTATGGAAGGAATTGAAATTATAGATTTTCAGCCGGAAGGCTACAAACCACTTGTGGATTACGAAAGCTGGAGAGTCGCAGTCTTAAAGTTCTGTGACGACCTGCTGATCGAGAATGTAAAGACAATGCAGAAGCATTTGTATACGGATGAGGTATTCGTACTGGTACAGGGACATTGCACATTGTTCCTTGCAGGTGAGGGTGACAAGCCGGGCAAGATTACAGCCGTACACATGGAGCCGCACAAGATCTACAACATCAAGAAGGGCACATGGCATAACCATATCATGGATACAGACGGCGAAGTCGTGATCGTAGAAAACCGCGACACCTGCGACGACAACTCCCCAATCCTGCCACTCGGCAAGAATCAGCTGGTAGAATTGGCAAACGCGGCAAAGTAATAACAAGCGTCTGAATACAAGGATAACAGATATTTATAAATAATACAGGATAATTGTGGGAACATGAATATCGAATAATGAATATTACAGTTTCTTAAGCAGACCATTGGAACACGCCAGCACTTAACGAGCTGTGTCTGAAGAATGAAGACACAGGGAGTTTAGTGTCTGCTGCGTGTGGAAGTGAGCGAGAGGAGACATCCATGGAACGGAGTTCCATTTAGGATGGATGGCGACGATTTGTCACAGAGCGTAGCGATGTGATGCTTCCCGTGCGCGTCTGCGTAGAAATGTAATATTCATTATTCGTTGAGACACAGAACCACAATTATCCGTACGATTTAGAAAGGGAAAAATATGTTTGACAATAAGAACCGCTTTGTAATCGAAAACTACAACAAACAGTCCTGTTTCGCAAGCTTCCTCCCGGGCATCAGCGGCATCCACGGAACCCCGCTCTGGAACTTCTACGTTAACCGTGGACAGGCAATCTGCAGCTTCGGCTCAGAGAACAAAGATCATTCCATCATGGAATTTTATCCGGCACATCAGTCCTACCAGTTTACAAAGACGATGGGCTTCCGCACGTTCCTGAAGGTAGACGGAACATTCTACGAGCCGTTTGTGGACGACGATATGCCACACAAGATGTACATCGGTATGAACGAGCTGGAGATTGAGGAGACAAATGAAGCACTTGGCATCAAAGTAAATGTCCTGTACTACACAATGCCAAACGAGCGTCTCGGCGGTCTGGTCCGTACTGTGACGATCACGAATCTCGCTGGTGCGAAGAAGGACGTGGAAGTGTTAGATGGTATGCCGGCACTGCTTCCATACGGTATCGCATTAAAGGATATGAAGGAGACGGCACAGACGACCAAGGCGTGGATGCAGGTCGAGGATGTAAACGAGAAGCTCCCATATTACCGTGTGCGTATCGCACTTGCCGATGCGGCAGAAGTTTCCGAGGTAGAGGCAGGAAACTTCATGGTATCTGTCAATAAGAACGGCGAAAAACTTCCGATCATCGCCGATCCGGCACTGCTCTTTGATTACGATACAAGCCTGACAAAACCGGTGAATTTCTATAAGACAGAAGTGCTTGCACTTGCAGCAGAGCATCAGCTTTGCGCCAATCAGGTACCGGCAGGCTTTGCGTGTGCACATGAGGAGATTACAGACAGCTACACGATCTACTCTGTATACGGACAGGCAGGTACGAAGGAGCTGTTCCATACATTTGCAGATGCAGGCTTGGTTGCAGCGTATTTTGCCAGAAAGAAAATGATGCGATCATCAATGAACTTGCAGACACGATCGCAACGACAACGGCAGATCCAGTCATCGATGCGTACTGCAAGCAGACCTATATTGACAACGTCCTGCGTGGCGGATATCCGGTGAAGCTTCCGGGTGGACATATCTTCTATGTATATTCCAGAAAGCACGGCGATGTGGAGCGTGATTACAATTTCTTCTCCATGCTTCCGGAATATTATTCACAGGGAAATGGAAACTTCCGTGATGTAAACCAGAACCGTCGAAGCGATATCTATTTTGCGAACTTCGTCGGCGATTACAATATCAAAGTATTTTACGATCTGCTGCAGTTGGATGGTTACAATCCATTGCAGGTAAAGCAGATTACATATTCATTAAAGCCGGAGACAGAAGCGGAAGTGCTCTCCTATGTAACTGAGAATGCGGATGTTCTGAAAAACTTGTTTGCAAAGCCATTTACACCGGGTAAATTATACGCACAGATCTACAATAAGAAGGTTGGACTTACCATTGAGGAAGACAAGTTCTTTGCCGTTGTGATGGAACACAGTGTTGAGAATCTGAATGCAGATTTTGGTGAGGGCTACTGGAGCGACCACTGGACTTACAATCTGGATCTTGTGGAAGATTATCTGGAAGTATTCCCGGAAAAAGAGAAGGAATTACTGTATGAGAGAGTTTATACGACGTTCCTTTCACGGGTAAA
>OGLM01003125.1_pt1 | contig 14008 bp, 8 predicted proteins | sample 1572531 | NCBI WGS metagenome assembly OGLM01 (sample SAMEA2581909, study PRJEB24529) | metagenome | biome: Human gut stool | place: China | collected 2011 | reverse complement strand
ATTCATAATTGGTATTTCTTATCTGATATTTTTGCGTTGTCTCTTTTCCCAAGAAAGAGATAGTTTGTAATTTATACTTTTTTATCAACTTTAAAATCTTATATTATGTATGCAAAAGAACAATTTAATTAGGAAACAAAGGGTAATAATTCGAATAGCCAACAAGTATCCAGACCCGCGATATGTCGTTCTGCTTAATAGGCTGTTATATTGTAATCAATGACGTTAATCTTTTAATTTAAAAAACTATGAAAGTAAAAACTACTATTCTGGCGCCACTATTTTTGTGGATAGGATTCTTTCCAGTTTATGCTGACGAGTCTATGGCAGAAAGTATTATTGTCCAACAGCAAGTAAAAGGTATCCGAATTAGTGGAACCGTACTTGATAAAGAGAAATCTCCACTTCCAGGTGTTAATGTGACAGTCAAAAATGAGCCAGGAGGGGCTATAACTGATGTGGATGGTCACTTCTATATTGAGGTACCGAATAAACAGAGTGTATTAAATATAACTTACATAGGTTTCAAGTCTAAAGAAATCGTGGTTGGAAATGAAATCAACTTCAATATTATACTAGAAGAAGATGTAGAAGCTTTGGATGAGGTTGTGGTAGTGGCATACGGTACTGCTAAAAAAGAATCGTTGACCGGTTCTATCTCGGTGGTTGACAATAAGAAAATAGAGAAGCGCATCACAACCAGCGTAACCGGTGCACTTGAAGGTGCCGCACCGGGTGTACAAGTGAACAATACATATGGTGAACCCGGTTCTGCCCCCAGCATCCGTATCCGTGGTTTTGGTACATTGGTTTCAGGTGCTTCAGATCCTCTGTATGTAGTGGACGGAGTCCCTTTCGATGGAAACATGGCCGAACTAAACTCTAATGATATTGAAAGCATGTCCATCTTGAAAGATGCTGCTTCGGCTGCATTATACGGTAACCGTGCTGCCAACGGTGTTGTCATCATTACAACCAAGAGCGGACGAAACACTCACAAACCGAGTATTACGCTGCAAATGAATCAAGGTATGTATAACAGAGGTATTCCCGAGTACGACCGTCTGGATGCAGACCGCTGGATGGAAGCTACCTGGATGGCCAAGAAGAATGCCATGATGAGCAATGCCGGCATGTCGGCAAGCGATGCTGCCGCATATGCCACGGGACACGTGGTTAGTGAATCTATCGGTCGTAATATCTACAATGCCGCTGGTGATAAGTTGTTTGACAATAACGGAAAACTGATTGCCACTCGCCTGGCTGGCTATGACGACTTGGACTGGCAGAATGCCATCGAACGCACGGGACACCGTCAGGAATACAATCTTTCCGCCGCCACTTCGGGAGAGAAATACAACGTGTATTCTTCCATAGGCTACTTGAATGAGAAAGGATATGTAAAAGCCACAGGTTACGAACGTTTCTCCGGGCGTATCAACACTACTTATACACCTAACAAGTGGTTCAAGGGTGGCGTGAACCTGACTGGCTCGTGGACCAAGCGTGACTATAACAGTAATGCCAGTGGCAACTATTACGCCAATCCGTTCTACATTACTCGTTATATGGCTCCGGTCTATCCGTTGTTTATGCACAATGCCGACGGTACATACCAACTGGATGCCGATGGTAACAAAATTTATGACACCACTTCATCTTATCTGAGTAACCGCAACATCGCTTACGAAATGTTGTATAATAAGCAGGAAAGTGTGCGCAACGTATTGGGCGGACAAGCTTTTGCCACCATCTCGTTGCCGTATGGACTTTCATTAACTGTAAAAGGTGACCTGAACAACAGCACTTCGAACAATAAGAAATATGACAATCCCGAAATTGGAGACGGTGCTACGAATGGCGGTCGTTTGACAAGTTATGCCTACCAATACAAGACTGTAACCTTGCAGGAAATTCTGAGCTGGAACTATCAATTTAATCAGGTACACAACGTGGAAGCTATGGTGGCTCACGAGAACTATAGTTGGGAGCGCAAGTACACTTCCGGAATGAACACCGGTATGGCTGTAGACGGAAACCTTACTATGGGCAATTTCCTTAACAACTCTTATTTTTCCGGAAGTGATGATGAGGACAAGACGGAGTCTTATCTGGCACGCGTAAAGTATAATTATGACAACCGTTATTTCGTAGAAGGTTCGTTCCGTCGTGACGGTTCCTCACGCTTCCACAAGGACAATCGCTGGGGTAACTTCTATTCTGTTGGTGCCAGCTGGAACATGAAACAAGAAGCTTTCTTGCAAGATGTAGATTGGGTGGATGCCTTGAAGTTGCGCGCGTCCTATGGTGAAGTCGGTAACAATATGGGCGTAAGCCTTTATGGTCACATGGCTCTTTATACCATTGACAAGAACGGTGGTGAAGCCGCTTTGGTAAAACAATCACTTTCAGCACCGGACATCAAGTGGGAAACTACACAGACGGTGGATGTTGCCGTAGAGGGGCGTCTGTTCAACCGTCTGAACTTCCAAATAGGCTATTTCGACAAACGTTCCAAAGACCTGCTGTTTGAGGTACGCCTACCGCTTTCTGCCGGTTCTTATCCTTGGGTTGCCGATACTGCCCCGATGAACCTGACGCAATACAAGAATATCGGTACCGTATCCAACCGTGGCTGGGAAATCTCTTTGAATGCCGATGTCATCAACAACAATGACTGGAAATGGAACATCGGCGCAGACGCTACTTTCCTGAAGAATAAAATCGTGAAACTGCCCGATGGAAAGGACATCTTGCATGGTATGCAAAACTACTCCGAAGGACACTCCATCTACGAATGGTACACTTACCACTTCGAAGGTGTGGACCAGATGACCGGTACTTCTCTCTATACACTGGATCCGGACAAGAAAGCCGCCGCCCAAGAAGCCGGTGCATTGACTACCATCAACGGTACGGACTATGCTACCGCGACTTCATACGCCAAACGTGACTGGGCCGGCAGTGCACTTCCTACGGTTTACGGTTCTATCAGCTCAGCTCTTTCTTGGAAAAACTGGGATTTGAACATGCTGTTTACTTATTCTTTAGGCGGTAAAACATACGATGGTAGCTATGCCAGCTTGATGGGTGTGTCTGAATCCGGTGCTGCCGGCAGCGCTTACCACAAGGACATCCTGAATTCTTGGAAAGAAGTTCCTGCGGGAATGACAGAAACTTCTGCCAATCGCATTGATCCGAACGGAACTCCGCGCGCCGACTTTTACAAATCGTCCGACCTGAATGCCACCAGCGACCGTTGGCTGACAAGCTCTTCTTACTTCGTATTCAAGAACCTGAACCTCTCCTACAGCTTGCCCAAGCGTTGGCTGAAAAGTGTAGGTATAGAAGGCCTTTCGCTGACTGCCGGTGTAGAGAACCTTTTTACATTGACTTCACGCAAAGGATTGAATCCGCAGTATTCCTTCAACGGAGGTTCGGACGATACGTATGTGACAGCCCGTGTTTATAACTTCGGACTGACTGTGAAATTCTAAAGGTATAACCATATAATTTGTATTAGAAATGAAAAAGATTATCAATAAATTGTTCGCAGGAAGCCTATTGGCAGGTATGATGCTGGTGTCTTCTTGCGCCGGTGACTATCTGGATACAGCACCTACAGACTCAACCGGAGCAACCGATGCCGTAGGTACCACGGCCAATGCCATGAAGGCATTGAACGGTATCGCCAAAATCATGACAACACAACACTCCTATTTTGGAGGTGGATTTGCTGGTGAGAACAACATAATGATTCAGTATGAAAGCTACCCGAGTGAAAATTACAATTACAACCTCTACGCATCCGGTTGGTCTCCTATCTTCAATCAAGAGTTCCACACACGTGCCAACTCCATTTACGATGCTTACGCATGGTATTACTATTATACCATAGCAGGTAATGCCAACACCATTCTTGCCAATATAGACAATGCCGAAGGTACGGAAGCGGAAAGGGATTTTGTCAAGGCATCTGCACTGACTTTTCGTGCATACGCTTTCGAAAAACTGGTACACTATTATTGCTGGCGCTGGCAAGATTCCAACAATGGTGCTTCGCAGGGGATAGTACTTCGTTTGGACGAATCTACCGGTGGACAAGGTTATGCCACATTAGCTGAAACATACGCACAGATTTATAAAGATTTGGATGAAGCCATCATGCTGTTTGAGCAAAGCGGTATGGACCGTAATGCCTCACAAGTATGGATGCCGAACATCAATGTGGCACATGCCATCTACGCCCGTGCCGCTCTTACCAAGCAAGATTATACCAAAGCATTGACAGAAGCCAAGCTGGCTCGTCAGAACTACCCACTTATGAGCAATGCGGAATATCATGCAGGGTTCTGTAATCCGACTAGTGAATGGATTTTCGGAAGTTTTGGTAGCTCACAAGAGAATAATTGGTATTGGAGTTATGGTACTCAATATGCATGTAACGGATATTATGCGAGCACTCAACAGACCGGTGCAGGCTCTATCGGTCGTGAACTGATTAATCGCATTCCCAACGACGATGCTCGTAAGGCACTGTTCCTAACCGAAGACAAATTCCCCGGCTATAACTTCAATGACGGTTCAGCCATGGATTTAGGCTACGGCATTCTTGGAATGGGAGATGATGAGAAAAAAGCAGATGCTCTTTGGGAAGAAGCAGCTGCCTATTGCCAGAAAATGGCGGTCAGTGGCCTGGAAGCTCCTTATCAGGCTGGTTATATGTATCTGGGGGGACAACTGAAGTTTTATGTATTCGACACTCCGGGCGTCAGCTACCTGCCTTTCATCCGTTCATCGGAAATGGTATTGGTAGAGGCAGAGGCTAATTATTTCTTGAATGACGAGACTGCTGCTCGTGCCGCACTGGTAGAACTGAATGCCACTTCCGGACGTAATCCTGAATACACTTGCGACAAGAGTGGCGAAGCTCTTTGGAATGAAATTATGGACTATCGCGAATTGGAACTCTGGGGTGAAGGTTTTGCATGGAGCGACTACAAGAGATGGAACCGCGACATAGTCCGTCACAGTTTTGCCGAAGGTGGTAATGCTCACATTTCCGTTGCAAAAACCATTCCTGCCTCCGGTGTCAACAAATGGACATGGGATGTACCTTTGAATGAAACTGATTACAACGATGAGTTGAATCTTGGAGGAAAATAATTCTACCGGAATTATTCTATAAATAAAGTGTTTTTTGAGAGAGGGGATGCTATAAAGCATTCCCTCTGTTATTAGAGGAGAACAATAAAAGCGTTTCCACACTATTCTCAGGATATTTGCCTGCCATTTGGTATTCATCAATGATCACTAGAGGGGAGGGCTATCTATATAGCGCAAGTGGGAAAGGCAAGTACTTTGCTCCACCTCAATTCGTAAAACGTACTTTGGTAAACAGATATTTCATCAAGAAGAAAATAAGGATAGATGATATGTGAGAAATGTGGAGTTCTCAAAAGAGTCCTGTACTTCTCATACCTGCGGAACAATCAACTTTTAAAAAACAATAACTATCAATTATCCATAATCTTATAAAAATATCGTATGTTTGCAATTAGATAAATGCATGAATATGGATTCTAAAAAACAGCTCTACATCATTAGTGGTTGTAATGGTGCTGGTAAGACTACGGCATCTTACACTGTGCTACCGGATGTTCTGGAATGCAAGGAGTTTGTTAATGCAGATGAAATAGCTCGTGGATTATCTCCTTTCAATCCCGAAAGTATGGCTATTGAAGCCGGACGGTTGATGTTACAAAGGATTAATGAATTGCTGAGAAATCAACAAAACTTTTCTATAGAAACCACACTTGCCACAAGAACTTACACCCGCCTTGTCCATCGTGCGCAAGAGCAAGGATATAAAGTCAATTTAATATATTTCTGGTTGAGTTCGCCCGACTTGGCTATTCAGCGTGTAGCCCAACGTGTACGTAATGGTGGGCACGACATTCCCAAAGAGGTTGTGATTCGGCGTTATCAAGCAGGTATCAATAACTTTTTCAATATTTATATGCCCTGTGTGGACTATTGGCTATTGGCAGATAATAGCGAGACACCCCGTATTATTGTTGCTGAAGGCGGACGGGGGATGGAGATGCATATACATCATATTGAACGATTTAATAAAATACAAAGTTATGTCAGAGAATGAACGAAAAGAACTGAGCGAAAAGTTACATTTCGGTTTGGCATTAGCCGAACGCCGTATGCTTGAAGAAAAAGCATTGCGCAATGAATGCATTATACAAGGCTTGCCCAATGGAGAAATTAAAAGTGTACCTGCACGTATCATGCTGCGTAAACTTTATGGAGAAGAACTGAAACAATAGGAGTATCCTTTCTTCAATAAGCAGCAAACCTGGATTGCCCGCACGATATGAGAGCTAGAGTGGGTCACAAAAGCATATTCTGCATTTCCTGATTATGATAAAAATATCTCCACCCAAGCGACGTAATTTCATGTAGACTATATTTTCTCATAATAGGTATTCCTCATCAGAAAAATATAATCCCAAACAAGAAACCAAAAACATTGTTTACTACATAAATCTTTGGGGAATTAAAGAACTAAACCTTGACTGAACAATCGTTTTTCCATCCGAAAAGGGCAGGTTTACATTTTTGACATACTTCCAATAGTAGTTTTTCGCAGTTACAGAGTTCTTTACTTCAATTACTTTTGTATTTGGAATAAACAAACGGATATCTCCATTTAAAATAAGGACAATTGCATAGTGTTCTATGCATAAAATGGATAAATGGGTAAGATGGTATCTATGTAACCTTTATAATTTCAATAATATTTTATATAATGCTTTACGTTTTCATGGATGTAACAAACAATACAAGTAAATAATTGACAAAAAACAACTAAACGATAGATGTTGACATAAGCATTCATTCTTAAAAAAAAAGAAATCCTAACGTTATGATTATAACATATTAGTACAGAATCAGACTATTATAAATCAGCACATTACTATTACAAATAGTATCATATAAGTAGATTGTCATGTATAGTGAACATGTATAGAGTATCTCCCAAAGGGGAACACTTCCTTTTGAAACTTTCTTGAATTATTGTACATCCTTTATTACCAACAAGATACACATATTGTAGTTCCGCGAAAACTCTGGTGATTTCGTACATCGGTATGAAGACTCAAGAAGTGGTAATCAAACCGAGCGTAAAAGTGGTTATGATGCCTGATACAGAGATACTTGATGAAGTAACAGTAGTGGCTTATGGCACTAAACGTAAACAAGATTTGGTGGGTTCTATCAGCAGTGTAAAGAATGAGATTATCAGTAATTCACAAGCTACATCAGTGTCAAATGCACTCGAAGGAGCTGTGGCTGGTTTGCAGGTTGTAAGTTCTTCTGGTCAGCCGGGAAAGGATGCCAACATCGTATTGCGCGGTATCGGTTCTATTTCGGCCAGCAACAATGCGCTAATTGTAGTAGATGGTGTACCCTTCAATGGTAAGTTGTCGGACATCAACCCTACAGACATTGCTTCAGTGAACGTGTCGAAAGATGCTGTATCCAACTCTTTGTATGGTTCCCGTGCAGCAGGTGGTGTGGTCATGATTACTACCAAGACCGGACGCAAAGACAAGGTGGCCATCAACTTTAACGGTACCTGGGGTGTGACACAGCGTGCATACAAGGACTATGACATGGCTACCGATCCGGGAGAGTTCTACCGTTTATCTTGGTATGGCCTTCGTAATACCTATTGGGCAGCCGGAAACTCCATTGAAGACTCTAATTTAGCAGCCAGTCAGGATTTGCTGGGCGAACTGGGTAATTACAATGCTTACATCATCCCGCAAGGAGAGTATCTGGTAACACCCGATGGGAAACTTAACCCCAATGCACGTCTGCGTTATAATGATTCGTTTGCCGATGCCTTGTTTGACAACGCTTTCCGTCAAGAGTACAATGTATCTGCATCAGGTGGTAACGACCGCACAGATTACTATGTATCTATGGGCTTTCTGGACAATGACTCTTACGTGTTAGGCTCTTCCTATGAGCGTTTTACGGCTCGCGCTAACGTAAACTCCCAGCTGAAATCTTGGCTGAAAGTAGGAACCAATGTAGGATATTCCAAAGCTACCCAGAACGGTGTGCAAGAGAATGCCGGAGCAGCCTCCAATCCTTTTGACGTGGCACGCTCTTGGGCTCCTATCTTCCCGGTTCATGCCTATGATGCAGAAGGTAACATGAAATATTATGAAGACGGAAGTCCTATGTATGATGCCGGAAACGGTGAAACAGACGGCACATCTAAACGTCCTACGGCTACTAACCAGAATGTGATAGCCAATATGAAAGAGGATATTCGTGAAACTGTATACAATAACCTGACCTCACGCTCATATCTGGAAATTTCATTCTTGAAGAATTTCAAGTTTACAGCAAACTACAGTTATGATTTCACGAACAGCAGCCAGACAGTATTCTACACTCCGCTCATCGGTGACGGACAGTCTTTCGGTGGTCGTGGTACAAAAGGGAGCTACAACACTACAACTACCAACTTCAACCAGATTCTGGCTTACAGCAATGTATTTGGCGATAACCACCACTTGTCGGCCAAGATAGGTCACGAGTACTATAAGTATGAATATCAGTATTTGGCAGGACAGAAAACCAACTTCTTTAATCCGAACAATCCGGAATTGGACAACGGTGGACAAATGCAATACATCAACAGCTACACGGCAAACCATAACATCGAGGGATATTTCGGTATGGCAGACTACGACTATAGCAACAAATATTATCTTTCTGCAGCCTTCCGTCGCGACGGTACTTCCCGTTTCTTAGACCGCTGGGGTAATTTCTGGTCGGTAGGTGCCGCTTGGCGTATTTCCAACGAAGCATTCATGGAGGGAACGGGGTCTTGGTTAAACGATTTGAAATTGCGTGCATCTTATGGTACTCAGGGTAATGAAAGTATTCTTTCAGATTATAACTATGCCTATGTGTACACACCTTACCAAGACCAGTACACTGTTACTTGGAATGGTTCAGAGTTGGGCTATTCACCGGAATTCTACGGTAATCCGGACTTGACTTGGGAAAAGCAGAAGACTTTTGACGTGGGAGTAGATTTCCGTCTATTCGACAGAGTATACGGTTCATTCGAATATTTTTATCGTCGTACAGACGATATGCTCTTCAAGCGCCCTGTAGCTTACTCTACAGCCGGACGTCCGTATAACTGGGAAAACCTGGGTGCGATGAAAAACACTGGTATAGAGTTTGAAGTGAATGTGGATATTTTCAATCAGCCCGACCTAAAGTGGACGGTATCGCTCGTGGGATCTCACTACAAGAACCGCATCGTGACACTGCCCGAAGAAAACCGTGAAAATGGTATCACTTCCGGTCCGTTCAACCTGCGCGAAGGTAAGAGCCGCTTTGAATACTATACTTATATGTATGCCGGCATGGACGAAAAAGGAAATGCCATGTGGTACATGGATGAGACAAACGAGAAAGGGGAAGTGACAGGCCGTACTACCACCACCACTTATGCAGACGCAACCCGCTACTTCATTGGAAAATCTGCACTGCCCGATTTCAACGGTGGTTTGAGCACTACTTTCTCTTACAAGGGCATTGACCTTTCTATAGCAACGGCTTTCCAGATTGGTGGCTATGCTTATGACTACTCTTATCTGTCTGGTATGAGTTCTTCATTCTACGTAGGTCATAACAAGGATATGTGGAAGACGTTTAACCCGGAGACAGGCACAGGTTCACTTCCTATTTGGAATGCTAACAATGCTTCCAATTCTTTCACCCAACAGTCAGACCTCAACCTGATAAAGGCCAGCTACTTCAGCATCCGTAACATCACTTTGGGTTACACATTGCCAAAAAATCTGATGCAGAAATTCGGTGTCGAGAAACTGCGTATTTATGCTACGGCAGATAATCTTGCCTTGTGGTCCAAGCGTCAGGGATTCGACCCTCGCGTAGCAATGTCTGGTTCTGATAAAGAATATGGAGGCTATTCTCCGATGCGTGTGATTTCCGGAGGTATCAACCTTACATTCTAAACTAAAAAATAAAATTGTATATGAAAATTATGAAATATATGATGCAGGCACTCCTTGTCGGAGGTCTGCTTACATCCTGCGTTGAAGACGCTGATGTTACCGCTTATTTGACTGAAGACCAACTGGGTAATGTGGCTCAGGAAGATCCTGACAAGGCTTTTTCTGCTGCTGTAGCAGGCATGTATTCTGATATGCAGCAGTTTGTTGACACCGATATGAGTCACAACTATTTCGGTCAGAAGAGCTTTGATTACTTGACATCACTGATGGGCAACGACATGATTATGACCGGACGTTTTGCCATGAGTCTGTATCATTATTTGCTGGATTACTGGCAACAGAACTATACTCCGACCAACAACCGGTGGAAAGAATACTATCGTGTCATAGCCAATGCCAATAACATTCTTAAGCTGATTGACCCCAGCAGTGAAGATCCTGCCAATTTAAAATATCGTGCCATCGCCCTTGGTTTCCGGGGCTATGCCTACTTGCAGTTGAGTTATCTATATCAGCATTCCTACTATACCGGTGCAGATGGAACAAAATGGGGGCGTGGAGAAAAATATGATTTCTCGCAATCCCCGTGTGTACCGCTTATTACAGAGGATACAGAAGGCGACCAACCGCGTGCTACTGTAGCTCAAATTTATGAACAAATCAAGAGCGACCTTACTACTGCTTTCGACTTGTTCAAGGGTTTGAATATGACGCGCACTTCCTCACCCACTGATATGGATGGCTGCGTAGTAGCCATGCATTTGGCTCGCGCAAACATGGTTATCCATGAATGGGATGAAGCGATAAAGTATGCGCAAGTGGTGATTGATAATTTCCCTATATTGCAAAGTGAAGACCAGATACTGCAAGGATTCAGCAACATCAGTTTGCCGGATGTAGTATTCGGCAGCGATATTACAGCAGATAATAGTACGACTTATATGTCTTTCTTCTCGCAGATGGATACTTATGGCGATGGATATGCCGGCATCGGCGTATGGCGTGCTGCCTTTAAGCCGTTAGTAGATCGTATCGCGGATACTGATATTCGTCTGCAATGGTTCTGCTGCGACCGTTCTACAGGTGTAACAGATGCATCTGGTAAGCGTGTGACATTGATCCGTGATACTAAGTATCCGGTTTCTGTGGAATATCAGACTGTGAAATTTATCGGTACGGGCCGTGATAACATTAAGGCCGGTGTGTTCAGCGGATGGGAATTGGGAGATTATATTTACCTGCGTTCGGAAGAGGCTTACATGATAAAGATGGAAGCCTTGGCTCACAAGGGCTCTGCTGATGCGATAACTGAACTGAATAGCTTCATGAAGACCCGTCAGCCTGACTATAATTACACCTTTACAAACAAGGCCGACTTGATAGAGGAAATCATTTATCAGAAACGTGTAGAATTCTGGGGCGAAGGCTTGGAATACATCGATAATCGTCGTTTGAACATTCCTGTAGACCGTACGGACGAAACTTGGGGTGCAGAAAACAATAATCATTTCTCTGCCGGTAAGTTCCGTTATAATCAGGAAGAACGCCCGTTCCTTTATCAATTACCTCTCTCGGAAATAGAGAACAATTCTCAGCTTTCTCCGACCGATCAGAATTAACACCTCAAAGGACATGTCATAAAAAATCGGTAAAAGTAGTTTGCCTTTACCGATTTTTCTATATGAATCAACAAAAGAATGATACGGAAGTACTCTCTCTTTCATTTAAGTGCTCCTTCATTTTTCTGTCAAAAGAATTATCTGCGCAGACTAACTAGTTGCATTACCCAAACAATAATAATGTGACAACTATGATGATGATTCATCCGGTTGAATAGACCGGAATTTCATAATAAAGTGTTTTTAAGAAGCCACTCATTGTGAAATGAGCGGCTTCTCTTTCTTTAATCCTGCAAAAGACTTTAAGGGAAGTATTATTTAAGGTTACATATCTTCCAAAGAAAGTCCTTTATAGGAAACAGAGCAGTTTTTCCATTCTTTATTGATAGTGAGAAAATATTCTCCTTTCTTCTTCAACATCCCCCAATCTATCCGTTCCGGATTACGTTTAATCTCTACGAATTCTATGGTTCGCTCAAATTCATTAACAGCAATTAAATCTATCTCATTCTCTCCCTTTCTATCCCAAAATCCTCCGATGTCTGTATATCTTCCGGCCTCTATGTACATCTCTTTGAAATAACGCTCCAACATCAATCCTGAAAATGTAGGGAAATCCCGTTCTATAATATTACGCAGATAGGCTAAGTTTCCGGCCTCTATCAAATTCTGATACTTGTAAATAAATCGAAACCAAAAAGATAGAAAATTGTCTTCAATAATGTATCTGACTTGTTTGGAGGATGGACGAGCAAAAATAGGTTTACGCTGACTGATTACAGAGAAATCTTTCTCCATACGTGAGAGATAACCGCCTATTTCTACTCCGTTCAATGCTGTTTCTATATCTCCACGAGATGTCAGTCCGCGAGAAATACATTCTAATATAGAAAAATAAACGGTATATTCTTTACCAAACTCTTCTATCAAAAGATTCTTTCCTTCAGTCAAAAACAAAGAGTTCTCTTCCGTCATGAAATGAATCATTTTTGTACGGGTAAAAGCCTTATTTTTCATGAACAAATCAATATACCAAGCTACCCCCCCTGTAAAGGTATATAGCGCCAAAAGGTCATCGGGAGTGTAACCTGGGTGAAAATCTGCCAATATTTGCTTTATGACAGAGACCCTGAATGGTTGTAAACGTATAATTTTTCCCGCACGGCTGAAAAGTGGCTCTTTATTATTCTCAAAAATTTTATGCATCAATGAGTAAATAGAGCCGCTTATAAGTAAATTCATTCGGCTACTGTCTTTATGCAAATCCCATACTTTCTGAATCTCTCCAAACACAGAAGGATTTATTCTATCCAATTCTTGAAATTCATCAATAATAAGATTGAAGGGCCGTTCTTTTGAAAGTAACATTAAATGTTGGAATAGCTTTCCTATGGAAGAATATTCTCCTATAGGAAAATTCAACTTCATTTCTGCCTCTTCTATAAAGTCACGGCATAGAAGATTCTCTGCCTTGCGTAAGATGAAAAAATACAATGTCGGCTTTCCATCCGTTGACTTCAATAAGAGTGAGGTCTTACCGATACGCCTTCTTCCTACCAAAACCGTCATTTGCGATTCTTCTTGAGACTGTTCTGCTATATTCTTTAAAATAGCCAATTCTTTTTCTCTATTATAGAATTTCATAATACACCTTTTATTTTATATCAACTCTTTCGTTATCGTAATGTACATTACCGTAATGCACATTACGATAACGCAAATATAATGATAATGGTATTATAATACAAATAAGAGACAATATTTGTATAGCATGAATTTCCCTTTGAACTTTTACACAAGAAACTATGGTTCCTTTAGAAACGATCTCATAAGTTCATTAGTTTTATACAAGGAATACAGAATATTTCTATGTGAAATAGGAATAAACTAATGTTTATCTCTATTCGAAATGAGAATGGTATTTTATAATTTTAAATAGTATTTACATGAAATACAACATTCTTATGGATGTGATAGACAATATAAGTAAATATTCAACGAAAAATGTTCAAATGATAGATATTGACATAATCATTCATTCTTTTAAAAAAAAGAAATCCTAATTTTATAGCCACAATATATTAATGCAGGGACAAACAGCTATTAATCAAAACATTACAGCTATTAATGGTATCACATAAGTAGAGCATTATTTATTGTGGACGTATATAGAATAACTGTGGAAAGAGTATTCCCTGTTTTAGCGTTTTGGAGCTTATTATATATTACTTATTATCAACAAAATACAGTTATTGTAGTTCCGCGAAAACTCTGGTGATTTCGTTTGTTGGTATGCAAACCCAA
>OGLM01003122.1_pt1 | contig 14019 bp, 9 predicted proteins | sample 1572531 | NCBI WGS metagenome assembly OGLM01 (sample SAMEA2581909, study PRJEB24529) | metagenome | biome: Human gut stool | place: China | collected 2011 | reverse complement strand
AGGAATCGAACCTACAACTGCCCCTTAGGAGGGGGCTGTTATATCCATTTAACTAAAGAGGCATTCAACACTTAAATAGTATATCACAAACCGCGAGGTAATTCAAGGGCAAACAGTAAATTTAGCTATTCTGCATAAAATTCCCGGAGATTTTTGTTGATAATCAAGAATACTATGCATTTAGAGGTGAATAATACATCACAAAACGATCAAAAAATTATAAGAGGGATCCATGATTAGGTAATTTGCTTAATTGGGGTAAAACCGCATTGCAATAGGGTTTGTTGAGTGCCGAATTTAAGCGGTTACAAACTGTTAACAATTGTGAATAAAAAATGACGAAAGATTTATACAAATTGCACATTGACGAAAAGCCCCCGAAAATGTTATATTGTATTACAAGGATATCTGTGTCCCGATGCACAGTGTATGCCTTGAACGGTTTTCCCGCCGGGTAATGCTCCGGCAGGTAAAGTTTTTAAGGAGGATCATTCTAATGAAGATCACAAAGATTCTTTCCACAGTAGCTGCAGCAGCAGTAGCAACAGCCGCTGTCTCCGCAACTGCAGGCGCAACCCTTACCATTCCTACTGAAATCAATACAGGTCTGTCTGCGTCAACAGGCATGTGGATGGTAGCTCTTTACAACTCCCCTGATGAGACAACAGGCAACCCTGGCATTAACTACGGTATCGACCTTACTTCCATTGCTTCCATCTCCGTAACGGTTACTCCCTCCGATCCTGACTGGTGGGACGGCACGTTCGGCGGCGGAATCATCACTTCCTGCGGCCCTGCTTCCGCTACTCCCGCAGACCACAACTGGCCTTCCAACGAGTACTGGGGCGTTCTCGACGAGGATCTCGGCCTTGAGACTCTCGCTACTGACAAGCCCGTTCAGTTCGTTAAGACCGGCGACCTGACTTACACCGGCACCGTTACTCTCGACGACAGCAACTGCATCTATGATGTAGCTTCCATTGAGGGCGGCTACGCTCAGGTTGGTATCCAGGAGTGGGGCGCTACAATGCTCGACATGACCGTTACCGATCTTACCTGCTATGACGCTGCCGGCAATGTTATCATTTCCTTCGACGGCGCAGGCTATGTAGATTCCGATAACGCTGCTCAGGCTCCTGCTGCTGACGACAACACCGCAGCTACAGTTGACGCCGAGGCTCCCGCAGACACCACTGCTCCCGCAGACACCGCTGCCACCACCGAGAAGGGCTCTCCTGACACCGGCGTTGAGGGCATCGCAGCTGCTGCAGGCGTTGCAGTAGTAGCAGCCGGCGCAGTTCTCCTCTCCAAGAAGAGAAAGTAATTTGATTCGTTTGTTGCCTGTTTCGGCAGGATACATATTTATTTTAAGGAGGATCATTCCTATGAAGATCACAAAGATTCTTTCCGCAGCAGCTGCAGCAGTTGTAGCTGTATCTGCAGTAGCAGTTAGCGCAAGCGCAGACTTCCGCCCCGTTACCGGCGGCGCTGAGTACTGCCTCGCAGACGGTACCGGCAACTACGGTATCTGCCTGTTCTCCGACGGCACCAACAAGGATAACGTTCCCGCAATGTCCGTTGATATCGACCTCTCCCAGGTTACTCACGTTGCATTCACCTTCGATGTAATCGACGACGCTGACAACCGCGACTGGTGGGACGGCATGGGCGGCGGCGCTATCGTTGTTTCCGCACACTCCGACAAGACCACCGAGGACGCAGATCTGTACAACAAGTACAACTGGGCAACTGCTGGCAACTTCTGGGGCGTTATCGACGAGGATCTCGGCCTTGAGACCCGCGACGATACTCAGGGTATCCTCGCTGAGAAGGTTGGCGATTACACCTACAAGATCGAGGCTGACGTTATCAACCCTGTTGCTAACGGCGACATCGGCAACCTCTCCCTCTACAGAATCTTCATGCAGGCATGGAGCTTCACAATGTCCGATATCGAAGTTGTAAAGACCGAGCTGTCCGACGCTAACGGCAACGTTCTCGCTACATTCGACGCTCTTGGCAACGTAACCTACGGTGCAGGCGCTGCCGCTGACGAGACTCCCGCTGTTGATGACAACACCGCTGCTGACGCTGCTACAGTAGACGCTGAGGCTCCTGCAGCTACCACCACCACCGAGAAGGGCTCTCCTGACACCGGCGTTGAGGGTATCGCTGCTGCTGCCGGCATAGCTGTTGTAGCTGCTGGCGCAGTTGTTCTCTCCAAGAAGAGAAAGTAATTCACTTACATAGTGAAAAAGAAAATTTCAGAATTTTTTAAAAAAGCTGAAACTTTTCTTCAAAGTTCCGTGACTACCGTAGTGCAAAAGGTCAATGAGAAAAAATTTAAAAACTTTTTAAAAGTTTTTGAAACTTTTTCGAGTTCGCCGCCGACTACGGTGGTGAGCGGAAATTGATCCGTTTAACACATCCGAGTGCCCGATAACTCAGAGATGTTTTAAAAACAATAACTAGGAGGACTATTATGTTAAGAAGAAGAATTCTTGCTTCTGCTATGGCATCTGTAATGGCTATTGGTTCCGTTGCAGTTGTAGCTTCCGCAGAAGACACAGCCGCTGCTACCAAGCAGATGAAGACAAAGGCTGATCTCGAGGCTCTGGTAAAGAGCTACGATTCTTTCCGCACTAAGGAAATCAACGACTACGGCTCTATGTCCGGCGAGAAGTTCCTGGACGCTCTTGAGTATGCTGAAAATGTTATCGACGACAGCGCTTCTACTGTTGATGATTACACTGTAGCTTACCAGATGGTAACAGCAACTTACAACGCTCTCAAGATTTACACTACAGAAGAGCTCGCTACCCTCATCAAGGCTAACAAGTCTAAGTATGACTCCAAAAACATCCTCAACGATGAGCTGAACGACAACCTGTATGATGGCGACAAGTGGGATAAGTTCGTAAGCGAGTATGAGAGTGCAGAGGACGTTCTTGATTCCAAGGATTCCCGCATCATCTCTGATGCTTACGAGAGCCTGACTGACGCAGCTGCTAACCTCGGTGGTCTTACCGTTGTTACAAAGGCTCAGTTCAGAACCGCTCTTAAGAACTACGAGACCCAGAAGCAGAACATCTACAGATATGATACATGGAGAAGAGGTACTGTAAGTGGCGATCTCGGCGGCGTTGATGATTCCTGGAAGTTCAGCGTAAACACTTCCTACGGCGCTCTCTACAGCGTAATCACCAATGATGAGACCGACTTCTACAACATGTACGATGAGCTCGATTCTTACAAGAACGTAAGCAAGACCAGTAAGGAAGACATCGTAAAGGCATATAAGAAGGCATCTTCTTATGCAACAATCCTCGGCGCTTGGGCTCCTGATGACACTGCAAGAGCTTCCAAGGCTACTGTTAAGAGCCTCATCGACAAGTATCGTGGAGTACTCGTATTCAACTACGACAGAGATGACGCTTACGCTCTGCTCGACCAGATCGCAGCAAAGACCACTCTCGGATATGACAAGTCCGCTGACGAGCCTTGGACTCTCGAGGTTGCTGAGAAGGTTTCCGTTGATGACTACTCCAACCAGTGGCACAACTCTGGTAGCGTAACAAAGCTTACCGAGGCACACATCAATGTAAAGAACACCAATGTTGCAGTTTACATTCCTACCAAGGATAACCTGTGGACTGGCGACCCGATCCTGGCTGCTGGTGATGATTATAAGACCAACAAGATCAGCGGTGTATCCTACAAGCTCTTCAGCAAGGGCAGCACAATCGACCTGACTGATTACATCAACGTAACTGCTGCTGATGTAAACGCTCACAAGAATGACGCTTACGCTCCTGCTGTAGCTGTTAAGGCTGAAAAGACCACTGCTGGTGACGAAGCAAGAACTGCTGTTGCAGCTGCTAACAAGGCTATCGCTGCAAACGACGCTAACGCTACCAACGTAGCAGCAGTTGATACCGCTGTAGCTGCTAAGGACGCAAAGATCCAGGAAGCTTGGAAGACCTTCAAGACCGGCTATCTGGCTGCTTATGCAAACTTAAAGACAGCTATCAAGGCAGTTGAGAATGCACTCAATGCTTCTTCTTCCACTGCTAAGACTGCTACTCCGGCTTCCAGCGATGTTGACGCAATCCTGGCAGCAGGCGATGACCTCAAGGCTGCTATCGCTGCAATGAACGAGTACTTCGGCGAGAACGGCGTAAATGGTGCAGCTCTTGCTACTTATGGAAACGCTATTAGCTGGGACAGCACTTTAATTCCGTGGGATGCTACTGGTGCGGCTAAGGAAGTTGTTAAGGCAGCTCAGCCCATCGTTGACAGCGTTGCTGACATCAAGAAGGAAGCATATCCTAGAGATGCATTCGTTGAGGAGCAGTACACCAAGTACGGTCTGTCCAACGATGTTGAGAACGAGGGCACTGATTCCTATGGTGATAAGATCGGCGAGTGGATCTTCAAGGACTACGTTCAGCTCACAACTGACGCTATCCAGACCACAAAGGGCAAGACCGCACAGATCAAGCACGTTGACCTTGCTACAGCTCTTGAGCTTGCTGAGCTCTACATCGAGGGCGACAAGACCAAGCTTGCTGACGCTGCACAGAACGACATCTACAACCTCTGCGACACAACTGGCGAGTTCGTTGAGGGCTCCGCTAAGGGTTCCGCAGCTGAGTGGACTGTTGTATACAGATACCTGAGCTACGCTCTGTCTGACAAGTATGATCTGGTTGCTGCTAAGTACACCAAGGCACAGGTTGCTGATCTGCTTGAAAATTCCTATGACCTCGCTGAGAAGACTGGAGACGCTGGTCTGTTCGCAGCTCACCACGATACTCTCGTTGATGTACGTAAGGAAGCAAGCGAGTGGATCGCAGCTGCTAACAAGGAGAAGAAGTACAAGGATAACGTAAGTGCTCCTAACGGCGTACTCGCTACATCCATGTATGAGAAGCTCAAGAATGCATACGATGCACTTGAGAAGGACTACAACGCATTCAAGTACAGCTTCGGTGAGATCTACGTTGCTCTCTCCACTTACGCTGAGATGATCGACGAGGGCGAGCTCGTTGCTAACGACACTCTGAAGACCGCTATGGAGCAGACCGCTCTGAAGCTCTCCACTGTTGAGTCTCTCGACGATGCACTCTACAAGGATTCTTGGGAAGCTAACACAGCCGTTGACTGGACCATCGACAACGATGCATACACAAGCGATCGTTTCTTCAACGATTACAACAGAGTATTCACCAGCAACGATAACTATGAGCTGGCTACTAAGACCACAGCTGGCAAGGCAAAGATCCATAAGCCTGATGATTCTTCCGCTGCTAAGTCCCACAAGGAGCTGAAGGAAGCTTATGAGGCTCTGCTGGCTGAGGTTACTAAGCAGACCACTCCTACAACTGTTCTCGGCGATGTAAACGGCGACGGCGTAGTTAACGCTCTCGACGCTGCTGCAATCCTGAAGGCTGTTGTAAACAACACTGCTATCGACGTAGCAGTTGGCGACTACAACGCTGACGGCGCAGTTAACGCTCTTGATGCTGCTGCAATCCTGAAGTTCGTTGTATCCCAGGCTTAATTTCAGCTTAGACTGATACTAACGCTTAATTGGTTTCACCCCGGGGCGTAAGCCCCGAGGCGGAACTTAATTAATAAGCTATAAAAAAATATGGAGGAAAACTATATGAAGAAGATTCTTTCTCTCGGCGTTGCTGCTGCAGTTGTATCTCTGACCGCTGTTGCTGCTTCTGCTGCTATCGCTCCTGCATTTGACACAGATGCTCCTGTTGCAGGCGAAACTTTAACTGTTCAGGTCGTTGCTAACGGCATGACACAGGAAGCTACTACTTTCACTGTTAACGCTTCTGAGGGTCTGACCCTTACCGCTAACGAGGCTGTTACCGGTGGTATCTTCAGCACTGAGACCAACAAGTTCGCTTGGGCTGGCACTGCAGTTCCCGCTGACGGCACTGTTCTCCTGACCCTCACCTACACTGTTGACGCTGCTGCTGATTCCGAGGTTTCCGTATCTCTGACTCCTGACGCTGGCTTCACAGATATCTCTGCTGACGCTGTTGCAGCTGTAGTTGTTGCTGGTGCTTCCACCGACGTTCCTAACGTAACTGTTGAGACCACTGAGACTGTTGAGACTGTTGAGTCCACCGAGCAGCCCACTGTAATCGAGACAGCTGAGACTGATGAGACCACCGAGACCGTTGACACCAAGCCTGCTGATGATGGCAAGGGCAACCCTGGTACTGGTGTAGCTCTGGCTGTAGTTCCTGCTGTTCTGGCTGGCGCTGCAATCGTAGTTGCTAAGAAGAGAAAGTAATTCAGTAACAACTGAATGAACCTCGCTTCTAAAGGTTAACAAGATCCCGTCCCGCAAGGGGCGGGATTTTTGTGTTTCCGGATGTCTGAATCGAAGTTTCGGGTGTATAGTCAGATTTAATAAACTTTTGCAAAATTGTTTGTGCACAATGACGGAGAAAGGCTAAAGTCAAAAGTATTTAAGAAAATAAGTTAATTGCGAAAAAATGTAAGTTTGCCGTGGCACAAAATATAGAATAAGATGTGAGCAAAAACGCAACCTAACACAATATATAGAATGGAAGGGTTTTGCAACTAAAAGTTGGCTCAGAGAAAGGTTGTGAAGCGCAATTTATATAACATGACTAAAAAAAGGCGTGGGTTATTGACATTAGCGGTTAAATTTGATATAATTAATACGGTATATATGATGGCGGTGTTATGGAATCGTGTGTATTCCGTCAGAATTCCGCGGACATGAGAGGTTTATATGAACAGCATAATTGAAGCCCGGAATGTCTGCATGGACTTCGCAATCGGGGACGGAAGCATCGTACATGCACTAAAAGGAATAAACCTACAGATACCGCCTAACCGGTTGTCTGTACTGCGCGGACGTTCCGGTTCGGGCAAAACTACTCTAATAAATATCCTCGGCGCACTTGATCGACCAACATCGGGGGAGGTCATGTTCCTGGAGGACGGACGCGATATCACAAAACTCCCGGATAAGGAGCGTGACCGGCTAAGGCGGGTCGATATGGCGTTTGTGTTCCAGTCGGTTGCGCTGATCTCCACCATGACAGCGTTTGAAAATGTCGAATTTGCGCTTCGGCTAACCAAGCTTCCATATAAGGAGCGCGTCGAGCGTGCCCGGCAGAGCCTGATCCAGGTGGGTTTGGAGAAAAGAATGAATCACCGTCCCGGCGAGATGTCAGGCGGTGAACAGCAGAGAGTTGCAATCGCCCGAGCGATATCGCACTCACCAAAGATCATTTTTGCCGATGAGCCTACAGCGGAGCTTGACTCCCCGACAGCAATGGCGGTAATGAAGCTCTTCAGAGACCTTGTAAGGCAGAATGATCTGACAATAGTAATGACAACGCATGACACCACAATGATGGATTTGGCTGATATCGTTTACACGCTGGAAGACGGCGTGATTTCTGATGTTAAGGAGAATCAGCCGGAGGAGGGCGCAGATGCCTAAAAAGGTGCTTCTAGCCCCGCCTGAAAACATCATGGTGCAGGCTGAGAATCTCGTGAAGATCTACAAATCGCGCGATGTCGAAGTAATGGCGCTCCAGGGTCTTGACCTCACGGTCGAGCGTGGGGAGCTGATGGGGATCGTCGGGGCCAGCGGAAGCGGCAAGTCTACATTGCTGAACATGCTCGGCGGACTTGACAGGCCATCAGCGGGAAGCCTTTACGTAGACGGCGTTGATATGCTGAAATTCACAGAGAAGGATTTCATAGAATATAAGCGAAAGACCGTAGGGTTTGTGTGGCAGAATAACGCACGAAACCTTATTCCATACCTGACCGCCAAGCAGAACGTCGAAATGCCGATGCTGCTCTCCGGGTTCAGCGGAAGGAGCCAGCGGGCAGACGAGCTGCTCGACATGGTCGGACTTTCACATCGCAAGAACAGCCGGCTGGATCAGATGTCCGGCGGTGAGCAGCAGAGGGTTGCGATAGCGATAGCGCTTTCGAATAACCCGAAACTTCTGCTTGCGGACGAACCGACCGGTTCAGTCGACACGGCGACGTCGAAACTGATACTGGACGTGTTCAGAGAACTTAACAGGGCAATGGGCGTTACTATTATAATTGTAACGCACGATACAAAGCTTTCAGCACAGATAGACCGCGTGGTGGCGATCCGGGACGGAAAGACATCTACCGAACTTGTGCGGAAGTCGGGCATTGCAAAGTCGTTCGGCGAGCTGAACGAGCAGGAGGAGACCTCACACGAGGAACTCACCGTGCTTGACAGGGCAGGGCGGCTTCAGATCCCTAAGGAGTACCTTGAGGAACTCGGGCTGCGGGGCGGCGACAAAGTCCGCGTCGAACTTGAGGAAGGCAAGATCTCCATTTACCCGCGCGGCATCGCGGACAAGGCTAGTAAATAATCGGGAGGGAGAACCCGATTTGCTGCAAAGCAGTATTTAGGAAAGGTGGATTTCACTGTGGCAAAAGAGCGAAAAGCCAGACTGAAGAGAGTCACTTCATTGTTCATGTCAGCCGTAATGGCGGCGACTCTCGTACAGGTCCAGCTGGCGCCCGGCGCTGCTGCGGAGGAGAGTGCAGACTCATCGTCCTCCACGACCGTTAACGCGGACAGCCTGAGCATTGTCAGCAACAAAAACGCGTACAGAAAGTACATAGCAAGATATCCGGACGCTGCAAAGCCGATGGAAGAGGTAAACATTGACGTTACAAAGTTTGAGCAGAGCGACGACATCAATGTTCAGCTCGAGGACTACGACGGCGAAAAGAAGTGTGTAGCCTGGGTGGACTGCGAGGGCACCCTGACATGGAAGTTCGACGTTAAGACCGCTGGTCTGTACAACCTCGAGATGTTCTATCACCCCATCACCGCGACCAACACCACTATCGAGGTCGAGATGAAGATCGACGGAGAGTATCCGTTCGACGAGGTGAAGCTGGTAGAGCTTGACCGCTACTGGCAGAACGAAACCCAGATCGGCTGGGACGCACGCAAGAAGAACCAGAAGCGTCCTCCCCAGGTCGAGTACAACACCTGGGTAACATACCCGATCAAGGATAAAGACGGACTTATCAATACTCCGTACTTCTTCTACCTTTCCGAGGGCGAGCATGAAATCTCGCTCACAGGTATAAAGACCAACTTCTACCTCAAGAGCATGAAGTTCTACAACACCGAGGAGCTGCCCAGCTATGCGGACATCAAGCCCACACAGGAGCAGATCGACGCTACTCCGGCATTCGGCAGCAGCGAGGATATAGGTCACATCGAGGCAGAGAACACTTACTACACAACTTCCTCGACCCTGTATCCTACATACGACAGAACTGACTACTCCGTCAGCCCGTCTCACCCGGTAAACAAGCGCTACAACACAGTCGGCGCTGATACCTGGGATCAGGCTACCCAGACCATCGCATGGCAGGTAGAGATCCCCGAGGACGGTTACTACAAAATGCAGATCAGATGCCGTCAGAGCACGATGCGCGGATTCTTCTCCAACCGCCGCGTCTACGTTAACGGCGTTGTTCCCTGCAAGGAGCCGTACATGAAGCGCACCTCCCACGGAATGATACTCGGCAAGGACCCCGAGCGTCCCGGCGAGTTCACAAAGATGTCCAAGTCCAAGGGCAACGTTGTAAATCCTGACGATGTTGTAAAGGAATACGGCGCCGATACCCTCCGTCTTTACGAGATGTTCGTAGGCGACTTCGAAAAGGCTGCTCCGTGGCAGGAGAACGGCATCAAGGGCTGCAAGCGCTTCCTCGACAGAGTATGGGCTATGCAGGAGAAGGTAGTTCCCGGCGACGAGTACAGCGACAAGCTCCGCGCTTCCATGCACAAGACCATCAAGAAGGTCAGCGAGGACATCGAAACACTTAAGTTCAACACCGCCATCGCTACGATGATGGGTCTGCTTAATGAAATAGACGCCGCAGGCTCTCTGACCCGCGCAGACTACAGAACTCTGCTGATACTGCTCAATCCGTTCGCTCCGCACATCACCGAGGAGCTGTACCAGGTAATGGGCTACGAGGGCGTGCTCAACGAGCAGAAGTGGGTAGAGTACGACGAGAAGCTCTGCGTTGAGGACAGCGTTGAGATAGTAGTTCAGGTCAACGGCAAGGTAAAGGCTCGTTTCAACGCGCCTGTTGACTGCGCTAAGGAGGAGCTTGAGAACCTCGCGTTCGATCTCCCTGAGATAAAGGCTCTGACCGACGGCAAGACTGTAGTTAAGAAGATCGCAGTTCCGAACAAGCTTGTAAACATCGTTGTAAAGTAAGATGAAAACGAACATGATAATCAAAATAATTCTGGCAGCTTTTACCGCTGCGACGATGCTCTCCGCATGCACGGGAGCGCCGTCCGGCAGTTCCGCAGACTCCACGCAGGGCGCGGAAAGCACGGCGGATTCTGCAAGCGTTTCAAGCACTATCGAGAAGATAACTTCCGAAGTGGAAAAGCTCACCGAAGAAATCACCGCCGGAACATCAGACAGCACAAAAAACGATACAGCGGAGGAAACAGAAATGAGCCAGGACGTAAAGTACATCGCGCTGACCTTTGACGATGGCCCTAACGTTACCACAACGAACGATGTTATAGACAAGCTGGAGAAGTACGACATAGTTGCCTCGTTCTTCCTCATCGGAAACAACATCAACGATGAGAGCGCCAAGGCGGTAAAGCGCGCCTACGACCTCGGCTGCGAGATAAACAACCACAGCCGCACACACAGCAACATGACAGAGCTTTCCGCCGAGGATATCAGGGCAGAGTTCGAATACACCGATGAAAAGGTTTACGAGATAACCGGCGAACACACGAAGTTCTTCCGCCCGCCGTATATTTCGGTACATCAGATAGTGTTCGACAATATCGACGTTCCGTTCATCGCCGGAATCGGCGCGAACGACTGGGAGGACAGAGTAACCGCTGAAATGCGCGCTAAAATGATCCTCAAGCAGGCTAAGGACGGCGATATAATCCTGCTCCACGACGCAGAGGGCAACTCCATGACCGTGGAAGCGCTGGACACCATAATCCCGGAGCTTCAGAAGCAGGGTTACAAGTTCGTGACCGTCACTGAGCTGTTCAAAATCAAGGGTATCGAACCCGACATGGAAAAGGTCTACACCAACGTACTCCAGAAGAACATGTACAACTGATAAGCAAAAATAACCCCCGGCGGTATGCCGGGGGTTATTTTATGGTAACCTCTAAAAACCGGGACACGAGCAGATTTCGTACATGACTTATATCAGATGCTAGGCGTCAAACCGCAGCAATACTATCTGTATTTCAAGGTTTGACAACGACGCAGATGATATAAATCATAGAAATCTGCCGTGAAGGAGGTTTTTAGAGGTGCCCCTTACATCAGCGTGAGCTGAGTTATGTCCTCGTCAGTAGCCGTTCCCGCAGAGGGTATCGACTTTATGCGCAGCGACTCGATGTCCTTAACGCCGCTCTGTTCCGCGGGATAAGCCCCAGCAAGCTCCGCCTTTGTAAGGCGCATTACCTGCACGCCCTGGGTGTCGCGCGCTGCCTTCGGGAGCACCAGCGCTGTATTGAACGCCAGCGCCTTTCCGGCGGTCGAGCGCAGCACGAAATCCGAATCCTGCTTTATCAGGAACATTCCGACAAGCTCCGAAAGGTCGGAGTACGCGCCGGAGAGCTTGCGGCGCTTGGTCTTGGTCTCGTAGCTTGACAGCGGTACCTTCGCGCACTTGCCGTTCCTGTAGAACGTTACGAGCGTTTCGCTGTAGTCCTCCGTCACCGCCATGAAGATTATGCTCTCGCCGTCGTCAAATCCGAGCTTCGCGGGGATATAGTCGCCCATTACGCTCGCCTTGGTCTCGTCAAAGTCGGTGCAGCGGGTCTTGTAGACCTGGTGCCTGTCGGTGAAGAACAGCAGTTCCGCGCCGCCATTGACCTCGCCGGACCAGATTATCTCGTCGTTTTCCTTGAGCTTGTGCTGATTGCTCATCCTCAGGGACTGCGGCGTTATCTTCTTGAAGTACCCCTCCCGGGTCAGGAAGATGTTCACAGGACCCAGCTTCACCGGCTCCTCCGCAATGTCCGCGGATTCCTCCACGTCGTAGAGGAACATCGTGCGGCGGGGCTGACCGTATTTCTTGGAGATCTCCCGCAGCTCGTCGATTATCAGCTTGTTGACGCGGTTTTCATTGCCGAGGATATCCTCCATGTCGGCGATCTCCTTTTCAAGGTCGGCGGTCTCCTGGGTGCGCTTGAGGATATACTCGCGGTTGATGTGGCGCAGCTTGATTTCAGCAACGTACTCCGCCTGCACCTCGTCGATGCCGAACCCTATCATCAGGTTGGGAACTACCTCGGATTCCTCGTCGGTCTCGCGGATAAGCTTTATCGCATAGTCGATGTCGAGCAGTATCTTCTTGAGACCGTTGAGCAGGTGGAGCTTTTCCTTCTTCTTTTTCAGGTCGAAGGCTACGCGGCGCTTTACGCAGTTCCGGCGGAATACCGTCCACTCGTTCAGTATCTCGTAAACGCCCATTACGCGGGGAGTTCCGTTTATCAGCACGTTGAAGTTGCAGTTGAAGTTATCCTGTAACGGAGTCAGCCTGAACAGCTTGTTCATAACCGCGTCGGGGTCCTGACCCTTCTTGAGGTCGAACGCCAGCCGCAGACCGGAAAGGTCGGTTTCGTCGCGGACATCGGAAATTTCCTTCAGCTTGCCTTCCTTAACGAGGTCGACTACCTTGTCGATTATAGCCTCGATGGTGGTCGAGGGCGGTATCTGAGTGACCTCGATACAGCGCGCGTCCGGGTCGTAGCTGTACACGGCGCGTACCTTCACCGCGCCAAGTCCGGTGCGGTATATCTTGTTCATCTCCGCCTCGTCGTAGACGATGTAGCCGCCGCCCGGGAAATCCGGACCTTTCAGCGTGGAAAGGGCGTCGTGCTCCGGATCCTTCATGAGGGCTATAGTGGTTTCGCAAATCTCGCTGAGGTTGAACGAGCAGATGTTGCTCGCCATTGATACGGCAAGTCCGAAGTTGCTGTTGACCAGCACCGCGGGGTATCTCACCGGGAAAAGGCTCGGCTCCAGCATGGTGTTGTCGTAGTTCGGCGCCATATCTACGGCTTCCTTGTCTATCTCGGCGAAAAGCTCGGCGCTTATCGGCTCGAGCTTCGCTTCGGTGTATCGCGAAGCCGCATACGCCATATCGCGGGAGTACGCCTTGCCGAAGTTGCCCTTGCTGTCAACATATGGGTGGAGAAGCGCTTCGTTTCCGCGCGCGAGTCTTACCATCGTTTCGTAGATGGCGGCGTCGCCGTGGGGATTGAGCCGCATGGTCTGACCGACGATGTTCGCGCTCTTCGTGCGCGCGCCGTTCAGCAGTCCCATCTTATACATGGTATAGAGGAGCTTGCGGTGGCTGGGCTTGAAGCCGTCGATCTCCGGAATGGCGCGCGAGACGATGACCGACATCGCGTAGGGCATATAGTTCGTCTCCAGCGTATCGGTGATGCTCTGGTCGACGACGTCCGCACGCAGACCGAGGACGTTGGGATTTGCGCGGTGCTGGGCGGTGGTTTCCTTCTTTTCGTTCTTCTTCATGGTGTCCCTCGAACGTTCACATATTCTGTCATTATGGATTATATCAGCTTTTCCGCACGCCGTCAATGCGTGGGCGCGGCGCAAAGCGTCGTCTGTTCTTTGCCGCATTGCACAAAAGGGGCAAACGTCTTTCGTGTTTCTTGGCTAAAATCCCATCTTGCTTTTTCCTCTCCCGTCCTGTATCATTTGCAAAAGAAACAAACGAGGGAGGACACAGCCATGACGCAGTATGTGTACAAAAAGAAATTCCTTCCTGCTGGTGTTTCTATTTTTATCAGCACCGTTTTTGTTGATAATGATATTGTTTCCTTTGACCGGTAATTTTTTACCGGTCTCTTTTTTTGCCCGCGCGGGGCGCTGAGTCGTTTGGTCAAATAGGAACATACATCAA
>OGLM01003115.1_pt1 | contig 14055 bp, 7 predicted proteins | sample 1572531 | NCBI WGS metagenome assembly OGLM01 (sample SAMEA2581909, study PRJEB24529) | metagenome | biome: Human gut stool | place: China | collected 2011 | reverse complement strand
TAGCAATGTCAAATTCGTTTCGTCTGCGGGGAAGTTCGTGGCTGATCCTGTATCATAACCATATTTATCTCTTAGGAAATCGGATACCTTTTGCATGTCGGAGAGTGTAGTGCGAGATATGTAGTTATTCTCGTCCGGTTGCTCTCCTTCAGTACGAGCTCTCCATTTGATCACTTGTTGCGGTTGTTTTTCCACTTCTACATTGGCGAAGAAGAATAATTTATTCTTGATGATCGGACCGCCGAACGTAGCTCCGTAAATCGTTTTGGATTCCTTAGCACGTGCGCCCAAGTCTTCTCCATCGATTGAGTTTCCTCGCATATTCTGGTTCTGGAAGTAAGTGTAAGCGGAACCTTTGAATGTGTTTGTACCGGATTTGGTGATAGCGTTGATACCGCCACCAATGAAGTTTGTCTGGCGGACATCGAACGGGGCGATTACCACTTGTACTTCCTCGATAGCGTCCATAGAGATCGGGTTACCGCCTCCGGGAAGATTATCCGAAAGGCCGAAGTTGTTATTAAAGTTCGCTCCATCTACCGTAAAGTTCGTGGAACGGCCATCGCCACCGGCAAAACTCATGTCGGAGGCATAAGGAGAAAGGCGTGCGATATCGGAGATACTACGGTTAATGGTGGGTAAAGAGGTGATCTGTGACGAGGAGATATTGGTTGTCGCACCCGTCTTTTCCGTATTGAACTTCGTTTTCGCCGCTGTGATTACGATCTCGTCCAAGGTCTCGGAAGATTCTTTCAACTTAACATTCAAGTTGTAGTTCTCTCCCAATTGCAGGGTAATGCCGGAATAAACGGCAGATTGATAACCAACGTAAGAGATCGTAACTTTGTATGGACCTCCTGTACGCATACCTTGTAAGGAAAAGCGTCCGTCAACGTTCGTGATCGTACCATAATTTGTCCCAGAAGGTTCGTGAACCGCCAAAACGGTCGCACCAATAACGGGTTCATCTTGAAACATAACTGTTCCACTCATACTGGCTGTTGTTACCTGCGCTTGTGTCGGGATGACAAACAAGAAACTCAGTACAGCTAAAAGGAATAGCGTCTGTAAATGTCTGCTCATAATTTAAAATAGTTAATGTAATAAAAACTTTCGCAAAGTTATGGGTTATTTTTTAATATCATTGTATGTTTCTTATTTAATACTTGTTTCATATTCATGAAGTTGCTGTGACGGGGCGGAATTGAGTAATGTCCTTATTCGGAGATGGATGGCTTGTATTGGCAAAACAAGAGGGTTCTTTATGAAATTTTTAATTTGATGATTCTTAACTAACATTCCCTGTTGGGCGGTGATTTAAAAGAATTATAGACGCTTTTCCTGCATATTGTTGGATTATGGATGTGGTTGGTTGAAAATAATAATCTGGAGATCTGTGTGAGGAATGTTAATGCTATGAATATTATATATAGTTTGTGACAAAAAGAGATATCTAATCCCTATCTTTGCGGCGATATACAAAAATGTTATAATTATTTTAAATATAAATACTTCTTGTATGAGGAAAACTTATCTACTTTTAACGTTACTTTTGTTGTGCGTGGGAATATCCATACATGCTCAGGTGACGACGGCGAGTATGAGTGGTAAAGTCACGGATACATCATCGGAAGCGATGATCGGAGTGAATATCAAGGCTACGCATACGCCAACGGGTACCGAATACTACACGATTACCCAGCCGAATGGTTCTTATTCTTTTAACAACCTTCGTATCGGAGGCCCTTATGTGGTAGAGTTCTCTTATATTGGATACAATACGGAGAGCCGGACAGGAATAAACTTGGTTTTGGGTGAGGATCTGAAACTGAATGTAGTAATGCGGGAAGATACCCAAGCTCTCGACGAGGTAGTCGTAGTTGCGGATAAGAACCCCATTATTTCAGGAAGTCGTACAGGTGCGCAGGAAATCATCACTCGTGAGAAGATGGATAAGCTGCCTACGATTAACCGTTCTTTGGACGATTTCGTGAAATTAACTCCGATGAGTAGCGGTAAGAATTTTGGCGGTGTCTCTTACCGTTTTAATAATGTAACGGTGGACGGTGCTTCCTTTAATAACTCGTTTGGTCTGGCTTCTGCTCTTGGAGCTTCCGGTACGGAACCGATTTCTTTGGAGGCGCTCGAGCAGGTACAGGTGATGATCGCTCCTTTTGATGTTCGAAATGGAGGATTCACGGGTGCGGGTATTAACTCTGTAACGAAATCCGGTTCGAATGAGTTTCATGCTTCTGTATATATGTACACGAAGAGTCCGTCTATGATGGGATATCGTGTGAAGGATGAGACGATTGGTGTTTCTGAGTTCTCTAACCACCAATACGGTATCAGCTTATCCGGCCCGATCATTAAGAATAAATTATTCTTTTTCATCAATGGTGAGATGGATCGTCAGGAGGAACCGATTTCTTATACGACCGCTAATTCAGCGGCGGATGCGACCGTCTTGCAGGGTTTATCTGATTTCTTAGGTGATGAGCTTGGGTATAATCCGGGTAAATTCGACGTGAATAAGACAAATACTCAAGCGGATCGAATCACGGCTCGTTTAGACTGGAATATCAACTCAAATAATGTGTTGAGCTTAAAATATTATTATTTGAAATCGTTTAATACGAATAACCCTTCTACTTCCGGTGCGCCGAATAACGGACGTGGACCGAATGCGTTCGCTATTCCGTTCTCTTCTTCTTTCTACCGGACGAATAATAACTTCAATATTTGGATGGCCGACTTGAATACGACCATTAATGACCGTATGTCTAATTATTTGAAGATCGGTTATTCCCGTTTGCGTGATTATCGCGATATGGATGGCGGTTACTTCCCGCAAGTGGATATCTTGGATGGTGGTAACAATGCTTATACAACTTTCGGAACCGAGGCAAACTCCTATAATAACCAGTTGAACACTGATATCTGGCAGATACAGGATAACTTCTTGATGAATTTTGGCAAACATCAGATTACGGTTGGAACGCAAAGTGACTATCGTGCCTTTAAGAATGGTTTCGCTCAAAACTATCCGGGTTCTTGGGTGTTTAATTCTGTCGATGATTTCAAGTTCAACGTATTGGCTACAAAACAATACATGGCCGCTCATAACGGAAGTGTACAAGGATTTGATATCCGTGAGTTTAATCCGAAAGATTTTGGATTTGGTTCCAATGTGACGGGTATTACGAATTCTTCTTCTACGGGGTATCAATACTATGCGCAAAGATATTCGATGACGGATGATTTTCCATTCGCCGAGATAAATGTATTCCAGTTAGGTTTGTATGCCCAAGATAAGTGGACGGTAAGTGATAAATTGAACTTGACGTTAGGTTTACGTATTGATGTTCCGTTCTTTATGACTGATTTGCAGTCGAATGATAAAGTCGCCGCCGAGACCTATCGGGATGGCATCAAGATCGATGTTTCTAAATATCCGAACGCTAAACCTCAGTTCTCTCCTCGGTTCGGTTTTAACTACAAACCGTTTGACGATGAGAATGGAAGTTTGCAGATCCGTGGTGGTACGGGACTCTTCACGGGTACTCCTCCTTATGTATGGATCAGTAATCAAGCCGGCAACAATGGCGTTTTGTTTGGTGACTTGAATGTCCGGGCGGTAAAGGATAAAAATGACAATATCATTAGCGACGGCAGACCTTCACTAGGTTTCACCGGAAATATGGATACTTATAAACCGGCTGAAGGTAGCGCTACACGTTCGGATATAGCGATTACGGATCCGGACTTTAAATATCCGAGCTTATGGAAAAGTAATATCGCTGCCGATTATAAGTTTGGTTATGGTTGGGTCGCTACCGTAGAGTTGCTGTATTCAAAAGACATTAACGCTATTTATCATGACAATATCGGATTGTATCGGACCGAGCAATTTGTAAATGACGGTGGAGCGGGTAATGCACGTCCATATTATAATGGCTATTATAGCGATAGAGAAGGAAATCAAAAGGCTGCGAATCATGTCGTGATGCTGCGTAATACCAGCAAAGGACATTCGCTTTATACGACCTTCCAGTTGCAGAAAAACTTTGTTGATGGAATCCTGAAGGGATTGTATTTGAATGGATCTTACTCTTTCGGGCAGTCTAGAGGTGTAACAGACGGAACATCGTCTGTGGCGACTTCCGCTTGGAAGTACCGTGCGGCCTTGGACGGAAATGCGGAAGAAGTAGGTTATACGGCAGGTTCTTTTGATGGTCGTTTGTTATTGTCCGCTTCTTATACGGCTAACTGGAGTAAATATGCGGCAACAAGTTTTGGCTTGATTTATCAGCGTTATCGTCCGTTCCGTTATTCTTATTGTTATAATGGTGACGCGAATGGCGATTCTCAGTTCTCCAATGACTTGATGTATATCCCTGCGAATTTTGACGAGGTAAAAGATCATTTGTTACCGGGCGATTTCGATAGCCAAGAAGATGCATGGAAAGCGATGAATGCCTTTATCGAGCAAGATCCTTATTTGAGCAAACATAGAGGTGAGTATGCCGAACGTAACGGTGCTGTCGCTCCGTTTGCGAATCAATTGGATTTGAGCGTTTCTCATGATATAAAGATTTACCAGAAGAATGGTCGCTCACATACTTTGCGCTTTAGTTTCAATATCGCTAACTTCTTGAATTTGTTGAATCGTAATTGGGGTGTGGTACAAACAACCGTTTTGGGTAATCAGCAATATCAGTTCTTGACGATCCCGAAAGGACAAGGCCCGAGTGCGGCGAACAACTATACGTTGAAGTATACGATGGCGAAAGATTTGGACGAAACCTTCAAGGATAATTTGAACGATGTGTCTCGTTGGCAGATGCAATTCGGTATCAAGTATATCTTCTAAGAGAAAAATCTTTCATTAGATAAAATTTAATAATTAGAAGAGGTTCACTATCTTTGTGGACCTCTTTTTTAATTTAATGATATGTGGAATAATCGTATTGAGTTCTTACTCGTTAGTTTCTTTTGTATTTGTTCATTGGCTTTTACCGGTTGCCAAACGAAAAAACAATCGGATCGTTATGTCGTAGTTTTATCAATGGACGGTTTCCGCTCTGATTATCCGTCACGTGCTCATACTCCGACGTTGGATTCTTTGGCGAATGTGGGGGTTCGCTCCACGTTTCGCCCGTGTTATCCCAGCGTGACTTTCCCGAATCATTATAGCATGGCTACCGGATTGCATCCGGATCACCATGGTTTGGTAAATAATTTCTTTTATGACGCGGAGCTTGATAGCTCATACCGGATGGGAAATCTTGATCCGCAATTTTATGGTGGAGAACCTATTTGGAATACGGCGGAACGCCAAGGGGTTCGTACCGCCTCGTTCTATTGGGTAGGTAGTGAGGTGCCTTTAGAGAGTGGCCAGCCTTCAATATGGAAGCCGTTTGATAAATCGGTTCCTTTTTCAGATCGTGCTGATTCCGTGATATCTTGGCTGAAGTTGCCGGAAGATGTGCGTCCTCATTTGATTATGTGGTATATGGAAGAACCGGATGCGATAGGTCATTCCGCTACCCCGGATTCGTCGGCGACCTTGGATGTGGTGGAGAACTTGGATAAAGTCTTGAATCATTTTTTCACGGAAGCCCGTCAGTTGGATATTTTCGATAAGATCGATTTTATCGTTCTTTCGGATCATGGAATGGCCACCTATTATCCCGAGAAATATGTGAACTTGAATGATTATCTACCCCGGGATAGTTTCGATTGTGTTTTTGATGGCGTTCCTACATTATTATATCCCAAGAAAACCTATGTGGATACTGCCTATGCGATTTTACAGAAAGTGCCGAATATAACCGTATGGAAGAAAAACGAGATTCCTGAGAAATTTGTTTACGGAAAGAATCCTCGAGTTAGTGACTTAGTTGTTTCTCCACATATTGGAACGTATGTAGAATTCCGAGAGAAATCATCTCCCCGTTATGCGGCGACACATGGTTACGATAATTTTACGCCGGAGATGGAGGCCATATTCTATGCGGCAGGTCCCTCGTTCAAGAGACATGCGGAGGTCCCGCAAATGGCGAACGTGAACCTTTACTTGATGATTGCCCGTTTATTGAATATACAACCTGCTCCGAATGACGGGGATAGCGCTGTCGTTCAGCAGCTATTTAAATGATAAGATTGATGCTACCATCTCATTTGACATGACATTACTGCAACCGCCGTGCGGTAATACTGCGGCGGTCTTGCGGTAATTGATGCTTTATTGATATTCGCGTGCCATCTTACGCATGAAGGCGAGACTGCCTTTGGCTAAGGCATCGGCATTGTATTTAGACGGACGCCACAAAGATACGGCTTCCGCCATACCGGGAACAGAATTGGAGAAATTCTCCAAAACTAAATTCCCATTGAAATCGATTTCCTGTAGTCCCCGGAACAAATCATCCCAGCGTACGTTTCCCTCACCCAGCATTCCCCGGTCACTTTCAGTCATGTGAATATGGCGAAGCCGGCTGCCAGCCGCAATAACCGGTTCATAAAAACTCGTCTCTTCTATATTCATATGGAAAGTATCCAGATGCAAAGACAAATTCGGTGCGTTTACGCATTTGATAAAGCGCAAGACTTCCTCCGCGGAGGTACACATATAGCTTTCATAGCGATAGATCGGCTCTATACCGATCGTGATTCCGGATCGGCCGGCGTATTCGGCAACCTCCGCCCATACCTCACAAAGCATATTCTCTTCTTCCCGTGTTCGCTGTTTGCCGGAAAAGACCCCGATGCCGGAATGTAAGACACCTCCCAAGTAATCAACCTCCAGTTCGCTCGCTTTATCCAGCGCCTCCTTGATCAGACAAGTCGCTTTCTTGGGATAAAAAGGAATATGCGCTTCTTTGGGAAGATTGAGAGAACAAGTCGCCTTCAATCCGTGTTGTTTCAATTGTCGCTTTACGATTGGAGCATCGAACTCCATGGAAGGAGGCAACAAAATTTCCAGTAAATCAAAACCGGCGGCAGATGCTTGCTGGATAGCGAAAAGACCGGCTTCTGGTGTCCACATAGGTGGTATCCAAGAAAGAATGGAAGCTCCGAAAGTAGGATTCATAATCGTATTGTTTTTATTTCGTTAGGGTTACAAAGTAAGTGTTTTTTTGAAGATTTCATTGCGAAGAAAGTGAAATCCTTCGCAATGAAATATCATAAATGTCATTTAAAAATAAAAGTTGGTACCCGGACAGAAGATAGGGTGGCTGCTGGTATTATCAATTTCAATCTTATTTTCTCTAGCGAGCCAACCGATAGCGGACCATAGATCCGCATCTGTTAGAGCGGATTTTGCTCTCAACGCCTCAAAACTCCAATGTTGGCCATCTGAAAGCAAATTCCAGATAGCTCCTGCATTTAATCCGATCGATCCTTTTGTCATGATAAAATCTGTTTTTATGTTTATGGTATATAGTGCTTATATTGTTATAACAGATAATATCCGGTAAAAGTATGTTGCGTTGAGATAAATAATCTAAAAAACAAAAATCTCTTGATGCGTTGAATTTTATTCCTTGAAGTCAGTGAATATGGATTCATTATATACATTGTGTTCCTTTTTATCGTGGAATGGATACCATACTTGGGCAAAGAACGGATTTCCTTTAGCGATCTCGTCGTAATTCCAAGGGAGAGGTAAACATTCCGGGCACCAATGGCCTCCTAATAATACTAATGTGGGAGAGGCCTTAAAACGGTGACCGAATTGGCATTCCCAATCGAGTGGAGTCGATAAATCTCCTTTTGTCATGACCGGTGACAAGCATTTTCCTCCCCTGAATTCTGCGGCTTTACGCATATCCTCGATATCCCATTCCGATTTAGGCTTACTTTCATCATAACCATGATCCAGAAAGACGGGTGTTTCGGAGGGGCGTTCTGTCCGGATCTTATCCCAACCCGGGATTGCTTGCCAATCCTCATACGAGCCAAAATATGCGGATATACGATCTTGGTGTCTGTTCTTGATCCAGTTACGAGTTCCCAGTCCCGGCTTTTTAGCGATGGCTCCCATACCCAGTTTTATGAAGATAGGAGGGACGATCTTTGCTAGGTGGAAATACCAAGGGACTTGGCTGGCCATCCATTTAAAATAATCGTCGCAAGTTTGGTTACTGCGGAAATGCAGATATCCTTCCAATAGATCTGAATCGGTATACCATTGTCCGTGGAAATTACGGATAGCGAACCAGTTCGGTTCGAATATTTTCTCTGGGGCGGGACAGCCAATCGCTTTTAACAATTTACTCTCAAACTCATAATTCGTCAGGCGGAAAGACGGGCCGCTACTAATATTATAGAAACGGTTCCAAAACTCATCCGGCACCTCCTCCTCGCATACATTCGCTAGTAAGCGACCGGAATCCTCGGCGGTAGCCCATTCCAGCACGCCGTCTAGCGGTACGTGGAATGTGATTGGGTCCGAACCCTTGAATAATAATTCGGGGCATAAGATACCGGTTTGGCGAAGGCACGCCCAATGTTTAATACCCGACTCCACGAAAATACGTTCGGCTATTGTCTTTGAGATGGCATAATGATCATAGACACTTATATTGATCGGATCTCCCGTACGTCCCCAATGAACAGGTGCGTTACGGTGGCCGGTTTGCGCCACGGAGCCGATATAGACTACCTTGATCCGGTCAGAGTTCGGTTGTGCTTTTACGGCATCCACGATATATTGGGCGGCGGTCGTGTTTACTTTCAAGGTTTTTTTAGGGAAATAATCCGCTGCCGGGGAAACCATTCCACCTACATGCAATACGTAGTCTGCCCCCATTACTCCATTTAAGACATCTTGATAATTTGTCAAGTCTCCCCAAACGATACGGATCCCTGCCATGGCCTCATATGCGGCTAATTTCTCTTTATTGATTTTGCTTGGGCGAGCCAAAAGTGTTATATTAAAACGATCTAGCCGCTTGGACAACTCGACCAATCCGGCATGCCCCATCGTCCCGGTGGCTCCGGTCAGAAAGACGGTCTTTTTACTTTTCATGATATAATTTAGTGTATAATAAAAGACTTAGGATACTATCGGGTAGCGAAGGTATATAAAAAAAAACTCCCAACCAATAGATTGAGAGCTTTTGTAGTGGATACGAGAATCGAACTCGTATTACATGCGTGAGAGGCATGTGTCCTAACCGTTAGACGAATCCACCATTTAGGTGTCATTGTTTTTGTTTGACGATGCAAAGGTAGATATATTTTTTAATTCTGCAATAGTTGAACCGAGTTTTTTTGAAGAAAAAGTGTGTTTTTTATCAAAATGCCAAGAAAACGGGGAGAATACCACTAAAAGGCGTTAAAAGTAGTTGCGATTTCATTGTTTTTTCATTGTCGGTACTGTTTATTTATTCTACCTTTGCCATCTGTAATTGAACAAAATAGTATTGAACATTACTAATACCAGTTTAATAAACAACTAATATTATGGCAGAACTTAAAGAAAAACTTTTCTCAGAATTCGCTCCTGTGTCTACTGAAGAGTGGATGGCGAAGATAACGGCCGACCTGAAAGGGGTACCGTTTGAGAAAAAGCTTGTTTGGAAGACAGGCGAAGGATTTAATGTAAATCCTTTCTATCGTGCAGAAGACATCGAGGGTTTAAAGACTACAGAGTCTCTTCCCGGTGAATTCCCTTATGTTCGTGGAACGAAGAAAGACAACGATTGGAAGGTACGCCAGAACATTGAAGTTTGCTGCTTCAAGGGTGCTAACGAGAAAGCACTTGACCTTTTGACGAAAGGTGTTACTTCTCTTGGGTTCATCATCAAAGGTGATGAGGTGAACGAGGAGAATATAGCTACTTTATTAGAAGGTATTTGTCCGGCTTCCGTAGAATTGAACTTCAACACTTGCAACTGCAAAGCGGAGAAGTTGATCGGTATCTTGGCTGACTACTTCAAAGGCAAGGGTGTCGACGCAGAGAAGTGCTACGGTTCTGTAAACTATGACGCTTTCAAGAAACCTTTAGTAAAAGGTAAAGAAAACAGTGAGTGGGTAGAAGGTGCCGCAGCTGTGCTCAAAGCTGGACAGGCTTTGCCTAACTACCGTGTATTGGCTGTAAATGCGTTCCTTTTCAACAATGCTGGCGCTTACATTTCTCAGGAATTAGGTTACGCCTTGGCTTGGGGTAACGAATTGATGGCAAAACTTACCGAGGCTGGTTTCACCGCTGACGAGGTTGCCAAGAAAATCAAATTCAATTTTGGTATCAGCTCTAACTACTTCATGGAAATCGCTAAGTTCCGTGCGGCTCGTTGGTTGTGGGCCGAGATCGTAGCCGCTTATAAGCCGGCCTGCGAATGCGCTTGCAAGATGGTTGCTCACGCACAGACTTCAGAGTGGAACATGACGGTTTACGATGCTCACGTAAACTTGCTTCGTTCTCAAACTGAGGCTATGTCTGCCGCTCTTGCCGGCGTAGACTCTATCACGGTTCGCCCGTTTGATAAGATTTACCAGACTCCAGACGATTTCTCTGAGCGTATCGCACGTAACCAACAATTATTATTGAAGGAAGAGTGCCACTTGGATAAGGTCGTTGACCCGTCTGCCGGTTCTTATTATGTAGAGGTATTGACGAATTCCTTGGCTGATGTCGCTTGGAAGTTGTTCTTGGAGGTTGAGGAAAAAGGAGGATTCTCCGTTGCCGTGAACGCAGGTGAGATCCAAAATGCCGTTAACGCTTCGAATGTAGCTCGTAAGAAAGCGGTTGCTACCCGTCGTGAGATATTGTTGGGTTCTAACCAGTATCCTAACTTCACGGAAGTAGCTGCCGATAAGATTCAAGAAAAAGGTTCTTGCTGTTGTGGCGGTGGTCATTGCGGTGAGGCAACGATCCCGGCTCTAGATTTCTCTCGCGGCGCTTCTGAATTCGAGGCTTTGCGTATGACGACAGAGAAGAGTGGCAAGACTCCGAAGGTATTTATGTTGACGATAGGTAACTTGGCGATGCGTTTGGCTCGTTCACAGTTCTCCGCTAACTTCTTCGGTTGTGCCGGATATAAGATAATTGATAACTTAGGCTTCGATACGGTTGAGGCTGGTGTTGAGGCTGCTGTCAAGGCTGGTGCCGAGATCGTGGTTCTTTGCTCTAGTGATGACGAGTATGCTGAATTCGCTCCTGCCGCTTACAAGGCTTTGGCCGGACGTGCCGAATTCGTTGTAGCCGGAGCTCCTGCTTGCGCGGACGACTTGAAGGCTCAAGGTATCGACCAGTTCGTAAATGTAAAGAGCAATGTGCTTGAGACATTGAAAGCATTCAACGCTAAATTAGGAATCGCTTAAGTATAAACAATTATGAGACCAAATTTTAAAAACATAGATATAAAGAATGCCGGATTCGCAGCTACAAACGCTGCCGAATGGGCAAAAGCCAATGGTATCGAGCCCAATTGGAAAACACCCGAGCATATCGAGGTGAAACCTGTATATACAAAAGAAGACTTGGAGGGTATGGAGCACTTGAACTATGCTTCTGGTTTGCCTCCTTATCTACGTGGCCCGTACAGCGGTATGTACGCTATGCGTCCTTGGACAATCCGTCAGTACGCAGGTTTCTCTACCGCTGAGGAGTCTAACGCTTTCTATCGCCGTAACTTGGCTTCCGGTCAGAAAGGTTTGTCCGTTGCTTTCGACCTTCCGACTCACCGTGGTTACGATGCCGACAACGAACGTGTGGTTGGTGATGTAGGTAAAGCGGGTGTATCTATCTGTTCCTTGGAGAACATGAAAGTGTTGTTCGATGGTATTCCTTTGAACAAGATGTCTGTTTCCATGACCATGAATGGTGGTGTGCTTCCGGTATTGGCATTCTATATCAACGCAGGTTTGGAGCAAGGTGCTAAGTTGGAGGAAATGGCCGGTACGATCCAGAACGATATCTTGAAAGAGTTCATGGTACGTAATACCTATATCTATCCGCCTACAGCTTCCATGCGCATCATCGGTGATATTTTCGAATATACCTCCGCTTATATGCCCAAATTCAACAGTATCTCGATTTCCGGTTATCATATGCAGGAAGCAGGCGCTACTGCTGATATCGAACTTGGCTATACATTAGCCGACGGTCTCGAATATCTGCGTACAGGTACTGAGCATGGTCTTACTATTGACCAGTTTGCACCGCGTTTGTCCTTCTTCTGGGCAATGGGTAAAAACTACTTTATGGAAATTGCTAAAATGCGTGCAGGACGTATGCTGTGGGCGAAAATCGTTAATTCCTTCGGCCCGAAAAAAACCAAATCTATGGCTTTGCGTACACATTCGCAAACTTCCGGCTGGAGCCTGACAGAGCAAGATCCGTTCAACAATATTACGCGTACCTGTATCGAGGCTATGGCAGCAGCTTTGGGGCATACCCAGTCGCTGCATACTAACGCTTTGGACGAAGCTATCGCGTTGCCGACAGATTTCTCGGCTCGTATTGCTCGTAATACTCAATTGTACATTCAGGACGAAACCAAAGTCTGCAAAGTTATTGATCCGTGGGGCGGTTCCTATTATGTAGAGGCACTGACCAATCAGCTGATCCAAAAAGCCTGGGCACATATCCAGGAAATCGAACAGCTCGGCGGTATGTCCAAAGCTATTGATACCGGTCTTCCTAAAATGCGTATCGAAGAAGCGGCAGCACGTCGTCAGGCTCATATCGATTCCGGCGCCGAAAAAATTGTCGGCGTAAACGATTACCGTCTGGAAAAAGAAGATCCGCTTGATATTCTGGAAGTCGACAACACTGCAGTTCGTTTGGCGCAGATCGAACGTCTGAAAAAATTGCGTGCTAACCGTGACAACGATGAAGTTCGCCGTTGTTTGGACGCTATCACCCATTCCATGGAAACCGGCGAAGGCAACTTGCTGGAGCTGGCAGTTAACGCAGCTCGTGCGCGCGCTTCCAAAGGCGAGATTTCTGACGCTGTCGAAAAAGTCTGCGGCCGTCATAAAGCTATCATCCGTTCAATTTCCGGCGTCTACAGCAGCGAATTTGCTGACGAAGATGTTATCAAGGAAGTTCGTCAGATGACAGATGACTTTGAACAGCGCGAAGGCCGTCGTCCCCGTATCTATATTGCTAAAATGGGACAAGACGGACATGATCGCGGGGCGAAAGTTATTGCTACCGCTTTCGCAGATATGGGCTACGACGTAGATATCGGCCCTCTGTTCCAAACTCCGGAAGAAGCTGCGCAGGATGCAGTAGATAATGATGTTCATATCGTTGGTATGAGCTCATTGGCAGCAGGTCATAAAACCTTGATGCCGCAACTGGTAGAAGAACTTAAAAAACGCGGACGTGAGGATATCATGGTCGTTATCGGCGGCGTAATTCCTGCCCAGGACTATGATTATCTCTACGAACACGGTGCAGCAGCTATTTTTGGACCCGGCACCATTATACCTGTCTGCGCTAAAAAAGTACTGGAAGAGCTGAACAGACGCTTGGCGGATTAAGCCATGACAGATACTTATAAACCTTCGTGGGTGCCTGAAGAAGAAAACGATAAATTTGCCTGCCGGGTAATGTACGGTGTTACAGGCGGTCATGAAGGAACTCCAGGTGTAACAGTAGATAAAAAAGACAAAGTAACTCCGGCTATCAAACGCCGTAAGCTGGAAGTCGACGATTACGTCGAAGGTGTCCTCAAATGTGACCGCGCAATTTTATCACGCGCCATCACTTTGGTTGAAAGTAATGCTGCCGCTCATTTTGAGACGGCACAGCAGGTTATCCAAAAACTGCTGCCTTACACTGGTAAATCGACACGCGTTGGGATCACCGGTGTGCCTGGTGCAGGTAAATCCACCTTTATTGAGGCTCTTGGCACAAACCTGTGTCGTGGCGGACATAAAGTCGCAGTACTGGCGGTCGATCCCTCCAGTACTGTTACCAAAGGCAGTATCCTGGGCGATAAAACACGTATGGAACAGCTTTCACGCGAACCGAATGCTTTTATCCGTCCGTCTCCTTCGGGAGGAACTTTGGGCGGTCTGACTCGTAAAAGC
>OGLM01003111.1_pt1 | contig 14077 bp, 11 predicted proteins | sample 1572531 | NCBI WGS metagenome assembly OGLM01 (sample SAMEA2581909, study PRJEB24529) | metagenome | biome: Human gut stool | place: China | collected 2011 | reverse complement strand
TAATGCGTTCAAAGAATCCTACTCCCTTGAGGATATCTACCTGAGCAAAAATGTGTCCTACATAGGAAAATCTGCCTTCAAAGACTCAAAAGACCTAACAATCCACGCCCCGACAGATTCCTATGCACACACCTTTGCGACCGAAAATAAAATAAATTTCAAAGCTACAGACGATTAAATCCGATGAGCAATGAATAAATCATAAACTTTTATGCGCACGCAAACAAAACTTCCTAAAATGATATTTCTAATGCCTTGCAGGATATGATTATCATTAAGTGAAAATACGAAGTGTCAGAAAAGTGTTAGAAATACAAGGAGTATAGTGTTAGAAAGCCCATAAGCAGAAAATAAAAAGTCCTCAAAAACGGCTTGCTTAAGCCATTTTTGAGGACTTGTTTGTGGCAGGGCAACATTGTCAATAAACAAACCCTCTGTATCTGTATTATTTGATTCATTTGCTTCGATTTCTGACAGAAGAATGTTGTTTATTGTTACTGGTTTATCGCCTGAATTGAATATGAGCGTTATCTTATCATCATACAAATAAATTGTATTTATAAATGTTGTTATTAGTACTTTGCGATATTTGATGTTGTCTGCACTACCGTTTTTTAACGAGGTCAAGAAAAATTTAATTTCGGGTTCAGTTAAGATAATATGTAGCTTTTCTTCCACTCGAATTTCTTCTTCAATCTTTTCTTTTTGTGATTCTAGTTCTAAGATTTCAGAATAAAATGTTTTTCGCAGACTTTCAATATCACATTCGGATACGGCATTGATAAGATTTCTGTGTTTTCTTTCATTTTCGGAAAGCTGTTTTTTCAAACGCTTTAGATTAAAGGTGTCTTGGTTATTCTCAAATAGTTTTGAAATCTCTTTTGATATTCTATTGATGTTTTCTTTGGTCAAAAGTCCACGACACACCTCAATAACGATATCTTCAATGTATTCCTTTTTTACACGCTTCTTTTTACAAGTGTGTTTCTTTGTGCCTTTGCACTCATAGTAGCGGTATACTTTGCCAAGTTTTCCTGTTCCTGAAAAACCGGTCATCATTTCTTTGCAGTAACCGCAGAAAAGTTTTGTAGTCAATAGATATTCTTCTTTTGCTCTTGCTCTGGCAGGAGCTTTTTTATTTTTCTTTAAAACTTCCTGCACTTTGTTAAATAGTTCATCAGAAATAATGCGAGGAATACCGCCTGCAATTTCTGTATCTTTATAAGTATATGTGCCGATATATCGTTTGTTGCCAAGTATATTTCGGATAGAGTTTTTGCCGAAAGGTTTGTTTTGTATGGTTTTATATCCCTGTGCATTAAGATAATCTGTTATTTCGACAATAGATTTTCCGTCTGCATACATTTCAAAAATCAATTTAATGATAGGGGAGGTATTTGGGTCAATTTGAAATTTTTTATCTTTATCAATATAAAAGCCTAATGTTCTGTTACCACCTGTGCAAAGACATTTTGAAGCGTTTATTTCCATGCCTCTTTTTACTTTTTGAGATAATTCTGCTGAATAGTATTCCGCCATACCCTCAAGTACGCTTTCCATAAGTATTCCGCTAGCGTCCTCGTTTATATTTTCTCTGGCAGATAATACTCGTACACCGTTCTTTTTAAGTTTATTTTTATAGTGGGCACTATCATATCTGTTGCGTGAAAATCTGTCTAACTGATAAACAATAACAAACTCAAAATTTCTGTTTGCACTATCCTGAATCATCTGCAAAAAATCAGGTCTGTTGTCTGTTCTGCCTGAAATTGCTCTGTCTATGTATTCGTGGATAACAGTATAATTGTTTCTTTCACAAAATTCGTGACATACTTTTAACTGTCCTTCAATACTTGTTTCCTGTTGATTATGAGAGGAATATCTCGCATAGATTACTACATTCATTTTATCTCCACATTCATTAATTAAGAACTAATATTATGTAAATGATGAGTGTTGTTTTAAAAAACATATTAAATCATCTGGTGTATCAGCATAAGTACTTATAGATGAAAGACTAACTTGAATATTGACAGCTTTTCTTTTTGTTGTAAAGTATTCCTTATTCTTGTTTTTTAGTACCAAAGATTTTATTATATTCTGTAAAAACTCAAATTCAAATTTTCCTCTAAACAACATACTTTGATTGGCGTGTTTATAGAATTCAATTTTATTATTTAACACCTCATTATCAACGACACCTGCTTCTGGAAATAACTGGTAATATGTATCAACAGAAATATTTGGTCGAATTTCAATACTGTCAATATCAGCTTTTGAAATAATTTTATTTATTTTAAAATCGGCAAGGCTTAGTTTTTGATAATTTCCTAAATCTGTACGTTGACATTCAAGCCACGCATTTAATGGAAGCATTATTGAATGAAATTCCTGTTGCCGTTTCTCATAATCGCAACATACTTTTTTTGTATCATCATCGTCAGGATTTAGACCAAATTCGGTGATAATAAGCCGCCGAAATGCAGAAATGCTTGTATATAAATTTTCTATTGAGTAGCAAGGAGTCTCATATAAATTGAAACCATTTATCCCTGACGGTATAAAATCTCTGTCTATAAAGAAAGCAATATTACCAATATTTTTGCCAATTTTATTATAATTGTATATTACGCCATCCTTGCCGCCACATTCATATGAAATAATGTGTTCATAATCATACCCAGTATATTGAACAATACGAGATAAGTAATATTTTTTATCTTCACCTTCAAAAAAGCAGACAAGGCAATCTTTATATCTTACTTTTTCTTGACAATAACGGGTATACGCTACAACGCTAGATTTTCTAGCCCCTCTAACCATTTCCAAGTCCATTTTATTCCCTCATCAGTTAATACGTGACAAACAGCCACCCATATCCATAGCATATTCATCAAATTCGTTATCAAAAATAAATGGTGAATGTGTAACAGCAATTAATGTGGAACACTTATCAGATCTAAAAATATCAGGTAAAAACATTTTTTGCCATAAAATAGATAATGATAATTCTGGTTCATCAAATAAAATAATACAATCGTTTCTTTCTTCTATATATAGCTTTGAGAATACAGAAATGATTTGCTTTTCACCAGAAGAAAGATTTTGTATATCAATTTGTTGTTTCGAGTTTTCTTTATATATACCTATTTCTAAATTGCTTTCATCATAATCATATTTTTTATCATTTAGATAATGATTGCAAACGGAAACAAATCTCTTTACACGTTCATCATAAGGCATTTGTTTTTCATAGCTATCAATAAGGTTTTTGATTAAGTTGAGCAAATATTTATTCTCTGCTTTATAAATATCATTGCTCTTGACTAATTTGATAATTTTTTCCTTATCTTTGCTATCAATTTCTTCTCCTATTCTGGACAATGCTATACTTAATCTGCTTTCCTCTATTACATAATCATTTAAATCGGAAATTTGTTCATCTAGATATTGTTTTAGTAAAACACCTGTCATTTTTGTGAAACCGTTAATTGCTACCGTTTTAATTTTTTGTAACAATTCTTTTATATTTTCTTCAACATCAGACATACCGAATTTTATAAGTTTGCTGCTATTTCTTTTCGTTTCAATATCAATTCCAAGTTTGTTAATATCTTCCTCAATTCTTCTATATGTTGGAAAATACAAAATATCTTGATTGATTTTTTCGTGCATTGTTTTATTGAAATCTATTACCTTCTCATAGTTTCCTGTTCCTGTGGTATGTTCATTACCAATTCTAGATAAAAATATGCGAGCCTCTTGTTGAGCAATACGATAAGGAATATCTAATACATCGCTAATATGCATATAATATTTTCTTAGTTCGTAATCTTGTGGATTTTTGCAATACAGCTCTACCATTGCTTGAATTTCCTTTTCAGGTAGAAATCTGCTCAAATCAAGTCTATTCCTTCTTGAATAAGGAGAGACTTCATACATATATTCTCTATATGCTTGAATATCTTTATTGTGGACAGTAAAGTGGTTATTATTTGATAAAGTAATCGATATTTCACTAAAGATAGTGTCGTATAGCTTTTCAACTTCTCCACTCAAAGTGCAGTAAATGCAGTTGAGTATGGTAGTTTTACCCATACCATTTTCGCCTAGAAAAATATTAATAGGTTTATTAAGAGGGATACTGACATCATACTGATTAAAGAGATTTTTTATTTCAAATAAGACAACTTTGTTCTCCATTATTTACCTCCAAAAGAAAAAGAAACTTTGATTTGATAGCATATAGTGTATTATATACTATTGCTCAATTATCTGCAAGTATTTATAAATCGTCGGGTAAGATAAATTACACAGCCTTGAAAACTCCATTTTATTTATCTCGCCGTTTTTATATTTTGGATAATGTTTATAAAATACATTTGGAATATTGTCTGCGGTTGTTGGCGGTCTGCCTATTGTTTTACCTTTGGCTTTAGCATTTTCCATTCCGCTTTTTACTCTTTGGCTTATCATATTTCTTTCGATTTCGCTGAACACACCCATCATTTTGAGCATTACTTCTGTCATAGGGTCTAACTCGCTACTACAATCAACCACGAAACTGCCAAGCACTAATTTCAAATGTTTATCTTTCGCTAATTCGATAATTTCGCAAAGTTGTTTTGTACTTCTTGTGATTCGGCTGACTTCTGTTGCTATAATTGTATCACCTGTTTTGATTGTGTTCAGTAACTTGTTAAGCTCTGTACGGTTTATTTTTGTACCGCTCTCATATTCCAAATAAATGGTTGCGTCGGTTGCTCCTTGTTGTTTCAGTTCTCGAACCTGTCTGTTAATGTCTTGCAGTTTTTCATTTGTTGAACATCGTGCGTATCCGTAAATCATAACAAAATCACTCACATTATTATAATTATTTTGTACAATTATATTATAAGATATAAACAAAAAGAAATCAACTGTTTCTTTTATATTTTAGATACAAAAACAGGTGCAATCCGTATAGATTACACCCGTTTTTTACAATTGATATTTATAAACTAAAAGAGATGTTTTCTCTTATATGCTTTTACACAAGAAAACATCTCTTAAAAATTTTATAACAAGAGTTTTTATTCGCTAATTTCGGCTCTTATTAAATCAGGTAATTTGCTCCAATCCTGCTTATATGTTAATTCTCTCTGGATTTGCACAATTTCTTCATTTGATAGAGAACTTGACGGAGTAAACTCATGATACATTTCAAAAAATCCCTCGCTTGGCATAGGCAAATTATCGTTCTGAGTTTCGCTTCGTACAACCAACACAGAAATAAACACGCCGTATTCTTTGTATGTAAGTTTTGTCAAAGGGTCGAGTACAGCTCCCATAGTTCTTGGACTGTTGTAACCTACTTCTTTGCACAGTTCGCCATAAGTAATTGTTTTATTTTCTTTTGCACACTGCATTAGTACTTTTGCAATGTCAATATGTAATGAATTTAGAGTAGTCATAATAATCTCCTTAGAATATTTGTTTTTAGAATTGGAATTATTTAATAATCTTGAACTTACTGATTATAGGAAAAGTTTTGGTTTCTCCTTTAACTGCGTAAACAATACAAACTATTTCAAGAATAGCTAAAGCAAATGAAAACAGTCCGCCTAAAAGTCCGCCGATAAAAGGAATTACATTAAGCAAAATAGTCAAAGCCCAACCGATACAGAATAGTATTGCCTGATTAAGATGAAATTTTAAAAACGGAGAATTTTTATATTCACCCTTTAACAAAGGAATGATAATAAGAATTCCGAGATATGAAATTACAGCCATAATTTTGTTTGACTCGACATCATTTATTTCAGCCTGATTTTGAATTTCTGTACCGCACTTCGGGCAGAATTTAATGCCTTCCTGAACCTGTGTTCCGCATTTTTTACAATAAATCATAATTTTACTCCTATCTGTATTACTTTATTCTGTCAATCCAAAATATTCTTTGATTTTTGTGATATCTTCTGATTGACCAAATCTTGATATTGCAAATTCATAATATTCGGGTGAGTACGGATTTGTAACAATCAACTCAATTAGTGTATCTAAAACCTTATCCTGTGGAAAATTCGGATTTGATAAATTTTGAAAAATATTTTTATACTGTTGGTCAGCATCTCTTGTCTGCCACCAAATATCACTTCCGCTATTTTTTAATGTACAAACAAGAGAGATGTAAACATTCCAGTAGTCTAAAAACACACGCTTTAATAAAATGTCTGCTTTAATGCGTCCGTATAATTCTGCTTGCTGTGGCGGTGTGATGTTTCGTGCATTTTTAATTGCGGCATTACTTATTCCTTGTGTTACAGCATTAAATGTTGTCGCCATTGCTACACCTTTTAACGCACCTTTGAAACCAAAGCCACCGCCTACCATAGTCGGAACATGTGACATAACACCTGCAACACTTCTTTGATTATTAGCAACGGTTAGATTTACACTTTCTGTCATTGCATTATAATCATCTATGCCAAGATGAAATTCAGAAGTATGCTGTTCATAAAACGAGTCAAAAGTTACCGTCCAATTTCCGTTAGCAACTAATACATCTACGGCTTTCTGTATTATCGGCGAAAGATTGTCTGCGTATATTTTTGGGAAAAATTCCATAAATGAGATAAAATCATTTATTTTTAAATCATACTCAGACCTAGTTCTTTCAAGACACTTTTGTGCAATTTCCTTAAATTTCGATCTGTAAGAATTGAACACATCTAAATTTTCGGGAATTCTAAGACTTTTTCCGTAAAAATTAAATTCTTTTATTTTTCCGACTATCGGCTCCCATACTTCTGAAGTTATCGGTGGAATTTCTGTTTTTTCATTTGCTGATTTAAGTGTGTTATCAATATAGTCGATAATCTCTTTTGCTAAATTCAAATTCTGCTGACCTATGGGTATTGAATATTCATTAATAATCAAATTATCGCCACTAATATTTACATTCAAATCGGCAAACATAATTATGTCGCCTGTTGCACCACATTTAAATGTATTGTTAATGCCTGTGCCTAAACTGCCAATGCTGTCTATAGCTTTACCAAGTCCGCCCGTAATTTTTCCTGTGAGTCCGTTACCGTTTAACCCAAAGCCTTTGCTTATTTTATTAACGCTTTCACTGCCTTTGGTTGTTTCGCCTTTGATATAATAAACTATAAGATAATCACTGTAAACTTCAACTTTAGACCCCGATGGCGACTGCAAAACAAATTTGTATTTTTTAGCATTTCCGTGTTCTGCATTGATTTGTTCATTAGCATAACTTAGAACTGAGTTAAAGCGTGCATTATCTTTGCGACTAAAGGCTAATGTCAATAACTCTCCGTCTTCCGAAGTAGTTTGTGCTACGCCGTTTGAAGCAAAAGTAGGTGCAGTTATCAGAGTGATAGGTTTTAACTTTGCATATTCATATTCTTTATCGCTGTAAACAAGAGATTTTTCTTTGAATGCAAATTTTCTGCCCATACCTAATGTCGGTACAAATTCTTCATAGACTACTTGCGACTGTTGCGATTGATTGACAACATCATTCTTAACAGCCGTTCCGCATACGGTACAAAATGCAGAGTTATCATCTAATTTGCTTCCACAATTGGTACAAAAAGCCATACTATATTACCCCCTAATTATTAAAATATTGATGTTCTTTGATTTGATTTTACTACTAGAAACTAGTTTTGTCAACTAGTTTCTAGTATATTTAACTATTATTTCGTATCTTCCTTTAAAATAATTATGGGTGATTACTATGAATTTCAGCGAAAAATTACGCTTGCTTATAGACGAAGAAAACATTACACAAAAGCAATTTGCAAATGACCTCAATATTGCACCGTCAACAATTGGCGGATATGTTCAGGGGATAAGTGAGCCTGACTTTGAGACATTGAAAAGAATAGCTTTATATTTTAATGTGTCCGCTGATTATCTTTTGAACATTCCCGAAAACAAAATAAATAACCTTGCGGAAGAAGAATTACTGCGTGTATTTCGTTCGATGACAAATGAACAGCAACAACTGTATATAGAACAGGGGAAAGTATTTGTCAGAGCAAATAACCAGCTAAAAGCAAAAAACAAAGTAAAATCATCTTAATTGATTTTGATAAGCACAAACACGAATAATTTATAACCTTTTATATCTATGTAAGAACAAAAATTATGTTGTCAATAGCTGATAAGAAAACTTTCTAAAACTGTTAGCTGATTTTTCTTGAAGTTATACATCTAACTTGGGTGCAAGCAACTTTGTTTCTGATATAAAAGGATTGATACTATGAAAAAAGTAATAAAATGCACTTTAAATTCAGCCGACAGCTGTGCTGATGATGAACTGTATTTTACAGTAAACGATATGATTTACCTGCTAAATTCAATTGCTCAATTGCAAGATTACGAAATATATGCAACAGAAATTGATAACAGCATTCTGCTTTCAATCGGCGATTACATCTATGAACTTAAAACCTGAAATCTTTTGAAAACATTTCGATAATTTCTATGTTTTCGATTATTTTGACTAAAACAAAAGCCTTTGAACTATCAATCTGTTCAAAGGCTTTTAATATTAGGGATATTTTTAAAACAGCAAATTACAGTATCAAATAATTATTTTGTTAATTAAAAATTCATCACCATCATCACCATAGAATAAAAATCTATTTAAAATTCAACATCTGTATTGTCATCATTTGTTTTATTATGTTTCACATATGGTGGTAATTGAGGTGAATTTTCATTAGTGATAGTTATATATGTTGCGTCTGATTTGCTTTCAGATTTAAAATCAATGCCAATTGATTTTAAGTTACTTTTTAAACTGTTAAGCTTTCTTGACAATAAGTTTGCTTGACTTGGAAAATCATTTGTTTTAGTCTTTATTTTTTCTCTGTCAGCAAGATATGTCAGTTCTTTAAGCAACTCGGAAACTTTACCTTTCCAAATTTCTTTTTCTTTCATAAATGCAATTAAAAGTGTTGCTACTATATCAGAGTTAATCGCTTCAATATTCTGTTTATTGTAATTGCATTTATACTCATCTAAGAAAGTTTCTCCAAGGTCACCCAATGCCTGAGCGATAGCATATCCCCAATGAGAAAAGTCAGCCATTCTCGGCAATTTGTTTAATTTTACGTTCGGGTATATTTTGATTGCTTTTGATAAAATATCAAAAATGTTGCCAAGTATCAACGGCAAATCTTTATCAAATTCTTTGGTAATAGCTGAATTTTCTTTTCTTTTGTTTTCGTCAATTCTTGACAATTCAATTAAAATTGCTCTGTCAAGTAAATCAGAACGTCGGGCGACATTATTTATTCCGTTCAAAGCAATACATCTCTTAAAAGTGAAAATATAGTCATCTCCGTTTGTATGTAATTTTCTTTGCTGAATGCCACTGCCTGTGATTGCTCTGCAGAGAGTATCGCTTGTTTCTTCGTTGATACATGATACATTATCAAATGGTAAAAACCAGTGATTTTGTAAATTGACAGCCATTGTTCTTTCAGCCTTTTGAAGAGTTAATACTCCGAGTGATGACGGATCAATGATTTTTTTAAGCAATGCACAACTGGTACTTTTAGCAGCACCTTTTTCTCCATGGAAAATTGGCATAGGATGTGGAATATCGGGAATAAAACAACTTATCATCCAACACAAAAATAATGTCTTATTTTCGTTAATATTGATATAATCAAAAATTTTGTATATATCTCCGTTTGATTTAGGTAAAACCTGAGGAATCTGGTGCCTTAAGCGTACAAACAATTCAGGAGGGTTGTCCTCAATTGACCAACCGTCAGCTGTAATTTTAACTGCCTGATAATCAGAGTTGCTAAGGTCATACCAGAATGTTTCATCTGTTTTAGCAACACGAACGGATAACGGTGTTCTTTCTTTTATCTCGTATAAAGCATTAGCTGATAATGCGGATATCGCCTGTGATACGCTTTCTTTTTTAGGTGTATAGCCTTTTTTGTTACGGAACAAATAAATTAACCAATATTTAAAATCCTCGCTGTCAAGTCTTTTAACTTCTCTATGGCTGTTTACTGCTATACTGGCGTAATAATTGCCAGTGCTATCAATCAAGAGTTTAGCATTGTTTTCATAAAAAAGGCTCAAAATCGTATCCGTCTGATTCTCTTTTATGTTTTCATTTAGTTTTGTGACATCTGTCTTTTTAGACGAAGATTTACTGATGAATTCTGTTTTATTCATTTTTGGCAGACCTCCTAATTCATTAACATTGTGACCTGACTTTAACCAGTCATAAACATCTTCTTTTTCATCTAAATCTGAAAGAACAATTACATTAGCTGTCGGAATATGTTCTAATATTTTTACTGCATATTTATTGCCTGCATTATCATTATCCGGAATAATAATTACCTCTTTTTTATCGAAGTAATCGTTATAATAATCATACCAAACAGAATTTGCGCCGGAATCAAGTGTGGTAGCAGTCAATCCGTTTTTAATTAAAATATCAGCACATTTCTCACCCTCAACAAAATATATCAGAGATGAATTTAATACGTTAGGAAGATTATACGGTACTCGGTGAACATCTTTTAATGACTTTTTGCCGTTTGGCTGTTCAAATAAGAATGTTTTATCTTTGATACCGTAGTCAATTCTTGTTTTGAAATAAACAGGCTCTGCATTTTCATCTTTGTATATATAAGTTTTTTGGGATTCAATATGTTTACTATTTGAAGTATTATCATATAAGTCAGACATTTTAAGTCCGACAGCATTCAAAATATCTTTGCAATCACATCCTGCATGACAATAAATCAACCAGTGTGATTTATCGCTCCTGTAGCCTATTGATAAACTATTATGTTTATCGCCATGAGCAGGGCAAAGGGCTGTATACTGATTGCTTGAATGTTTTTTTACGTTTTGAAAATATGCTAAAAACTCATTTGTGTTCATAATGAAAAATCCTTTCACAATATAATTTATTAAGATTAAGAAACAATTTGGAAAATATTCTGCAATATACAGAATATCGTGTTGATATCATGAACAAATATCACCTCTGAACTTTCTATAATGTAGTCGCAAACAAATCCTGCAAAATATACAAAATTGAGTAGATTTTAAAAATCCTTATTTTCCTCAGATTTCAAAAATTCTTCATACTCTTTCTGATGAGTTTGTACATAGGAAAGAATATCTTTGTAAATTGCATTAGCTATTACTTTAGCCTGATTGGAGTTTAGTATTACTTTTGGAGTCATAAAATGCCTCGTTTTTGGTTTATTAAAGACGTCTTTATCCTTAATAACGAAATTCAGCTAAACTTTCAGTTTGTTCTTCTATGGTGCATATTTGTAATTTTAGTGCATTTTGCATATAAAGCAATAATGCAATTTTCATAATTAGAATTATTACTTAAACTTTATAGGATATATTGTGAAATAAATTTTTAAAGTTTGTGTATTTTGACATAACAAAAAAGCAGTCTAACATAATGTTAAACTGCTTTTTTGTAATATTATTTTGCGTTGTTACAATGTGCTTGTTATTTATAAAACAATCGAGAAAATTCAAGCGAAACCATTACATTTTCAAGCAAAATGCAATGCCAATTTATATTGTTGCTAAATTGAATGTCGCTTCGTCCAATTGGTAATAATGTCCTCATCACTCTTTTCATCTTGTGGGTCATCAGAGTAGCAAAAACTTAAAGTATTATCTCTGTACAATTTTTGTACAAAAAAATAAGCTAGAGAAATCATTTCCCTAGCTTAAAATTTGCTTACAACCTAATTGTTATGGAAAAACCACCAACAAAATAAAAAGGTTTTGTGTAAGGCTTGTTTGGCAGGGGCAGAAGGACTTGATCCCTCGGCACGCGGTTTTGGAGCGGCTGTTGAAAGCTCAAAACTGCATAGACAAGCCACTATTTAAGCCAAATTCATAGCATCAAAATTACATTTTCGTGGTTTTGATGCTTTTTTGATGCTATTGGTATTTTTAAGCTTACAATATAATAGCTGATGACTTTTTTATTCTATAGAAATTTCAAATGCTGACGGTCTGCTAAAATAACATCCTTTAGTGCAGTATATGGTAACATGCTAAAATCAATTTGTCAATCGATTCAGAACTCAAATTTTGCGCCGCTGTAAACAAAGAATACAAAGCGGAAACAGATTCGTTTTATTTTTTCAGTATATTAAACTATATGTTTTTGCTGATTTTTATATATTCTCGCAGATATTTGAATGGGAAAGGTACAACGGTATATTGACCGTTGCGTACAAATTCAACGGAGAGAAGTGGTAGCAGGTCCTTGAATTCCATTTTCTTTTCTGATATTATTTTACGAATAATACAAGCTCTGCTGACACCGGATCTTCTAAGCGATTTTTCTCCTGCATAATAGTACACTTCTTCACCCTCTTCAAGAACAAAATCCTTTTTAAAACAGCATATATTTACGATATTACTCATAAGGTATTCGTCATTTTTTAGACTTTGGATTCTCGGATGCATCCACACACCATATTTATCGCGCATATACTGATTTAGATCAATAGCATACTTTTTTTGCATATTCATAAATCTGCGAATTTCATACTTTGTAAGAACAGGTTGCTGCTCTCTTATAATTGCTATAAGATTGTTTGTTTCATCAGCGTACTGTGGATATTCTGATGAAAATGCATTAATCATATTAATTAGATTTTCTTTTCGTACTGCTGTGTTTGGGTTGGTTTCTTTAAGTGCCATGTTGAGTTTGTAAATGTCAGGAATGGTAAATTCGCAGGTCCTCACAATTGCGTGTATATTATTAATATCAGAAAACACAAGACCTTCAACACTGTTACATACCCTGCTGTTTTCTTTGTTGTATTCTGAATACATAAGCATTATTCGTTCTTTATCAGTACTTTCTGTGGGTTCAATATCATTAAAGGTTTCAAAATTCAAATCACCTGTTGGTGTTACTGTCATCATATTGTATTCAAAGTGAGAATCAGGGTATGTATATCCTTCTATCTTTTCTCTTGTTACAAACGACCAGGTTTTGTCTGTCTTTAGTTGTGTCCAATCATAAATAGAGAGTTTACGACTATAAATATCCCCTTTAATTATTAATTCCTGGACTACCTTTTTTACCATGTTTTTTAATTTTTCCTCGCTATGGTTTTCAACTATAATATGTTGAACAATCAGACCGTTGTTATCATCTTTGTGTGGGTCCGGTAACTTATTATTTTCATAGTATTCCTCACCATAGATAATACGGATATTGTAACCGCTTTCTGAGGTTGTATCTATCAGAGGGTGTATATTGTAATCACTTTCAAGAATGCGAACAATGCTGTCAAGCATTGATTCGGACTGTTTGTCCTTGCAGTAGTCGGATATGGTAACGTTTTTTTTACTAAGCATTTTTCCGAATTCTTTTACGCTGATTTCAGTCTTTTTGCTTTTTTTAATTTCCGTTTTATCAGCAGCATCGTATGAGTCATATTCAAGTGTTAAGTAATCAGACAGTTTTAGCTTTACATCTTCAAGAAACTTATTCATTATACCCAGTTTGCTTCTGGAAAATTTTTCTGGGTTTTCATAACATAAAAATTCTACCGTATTGTGGGAATTTTTATATGAACCCGGCGCAAAGGTGTCCTTCAGGTCAACTTTGTCACTTTTCAGTTTTTTTCTGAAAGCTCCTGTTTCGGCGTCTATTATGTAGAAACTGCCCTGTTTTGAATAACTGTTTTTCCTGAATGTCTTGACATCAAGGGTTAAGTACATTCCCGGCTTAAGTGAAATCTGGAGGAATCGGAACATATATATTTCTTTAGTTGATTTGTCTCTTATCGGGGATGTGCTGTCGCCATAGTATAACTTACCTGTAAGATTATTATAGGAGAACAACTCGCCTTTAGGAGTTTTCATAGAATTTATAAGCAGTTGCGCAAGAAGTCTGTCATTGTAATAGAAAACCTCAAGATCACTAACATCCGAAGAATCGGAATTAGTCTTTGCAGTATATGCAACAACATTATTGCCCGCTGCATATGCAGTATCAATACTTGTTACAACAGCTAGCCCGCTT
>OGLM01003110.1_pt1 | contig 14077 bp, 12 predicted proteins | sample 1572531 | NCBI WGS metagenome assembly OGLM01 (sample SAMEA2581909, study PRJEB24529) | metagenome | biome: Human gut stool | place: China | collected 2011 | reverse complement strand
TTTGTTGCGGTTTCTATTAAACAGTTTCCTGCACTGTGATATTTGGTGTTTCCTTCATCAACAATAATGCTCGTGAGTCCGCTGCAATCAGAGAAGGCAGAACTGCCGATGCTCGTCACGCTGTTCGGGATTGTGATGCTCGTAAGCCCGGTGCAATTATAGAAGGCATAATCGCCGATGCTCGTCACGCTGTCCGGGATTGTCACGCTTGTAAGCCCGGTGCAACCAGAGAAAGCATAATTGCCGATGCTCGTCACGCTGTTACCAATTGTCACGCTCGTCAAACTGTCACAATAATTGAAGGCACGCTCACCGATACTTGTCACGGGCTTTGCGTTGTGTTTTGAGGGGATAATGATTTCCGTGTCCGTACAAGAGCCGATACCCGTCACTGTATAGCCGGTTTCGTCGCTGTTCAAAGAATATTCAAGACCTTCACTTGGGAGACGAATCCCGCAAACTGTGCAAACGCCGTTTTTATAATCGTGGTTTGCAAGTTCGCCGTATTTTGCGTTACATTTTTCGCACACCGCTTGTTCGGTACATGTTGCGGTTCCGCCATGGCAGTTTTCCGTTTCTGCATGTTCGTTGTTGAAAGAGCAAACCCTTGTATGCGTATCTGCGCCTTCATTTTTTATCCATTCTCCGAAGTTGTGTGCAGCTGGATTTATTGCAATCGTCAAATCGTCAAGCGTTGTTTCCGTTTTGTGTTCGTCGTTCTTAAATACTTTGTCACAAGCCGAACATTTGTAATGCTCTTCCACGCCCGTTGCCGAGCAAGTAGGTTCTGTCTTCGGAATTAAATCGCCGTATTTATGACCGAGCGCATTTCCGTATTTTTCGTTACATCTTTCGCACGTTGCTTGCTCGGTACAAGTCGCCGTGCCGCCCGTGTGGTCGAGTGCGGGAATTTCTTCATACGTTGTATGTTCGCACCCTTCGCGTTTGCAGGTTACGTATTCTTCCCAACCTTTTTCGGTGCACGTTGCGGGCTGTCCGTCGTGATGTTCCAAATCATGTCCGAGTGCCGGAATTTCGTTTTGTGCTTGCAATATTTTTCCGCATTTTGAACAACGTTTGCCTTCGGTAAGTCCTTTTTCCGTGCAAGTAGGATCGACGGCGGCGTCGATTGATTCAACGTGTTCTTCCCATTTCACGTAAACGTCGATATTTTTCGTAATGCCGGTTGCCTTCAAGGATTCCAGCGTGGTGCTTATCGTCAACTGCGCGTCAAGGAAGTATCCTGCGATATGAAAGCCGTCTTTCGTGATAGTCGGGATTTCTTTGGTTATATCCCATACAATATCGCTTTGCCCGTTATTCGGGTGTATTGTGACCTTGTAGTCGGCTGCAATATCGGTGCCGGTTTTATCCGTGCCGGCTTTATCGCACGCGACGAGAGCGCACGACAAAAGAACTGCCATCGTCAAGACGGCAAGAATACTAATGATTTGTTTTTTGTTGGATTTCATAACAAACCTCGCAAAATATATTGCGGGGCATCAAAAAAAAGCAAAAAATATAACAAGTGCATCCCCGCTGATTTTGCGACAAATCTACATACTACACCCAGTGCAAAGACTATGTAATGCGAATAATGCACCTGTTACCAAAGTAAAAGGCTCTTTGCACTATGCTTATTAAGATTTGTCGCACGTTAATAATATCATCTTTCCGGCGATATGTCAATATTTTGCGGATTTGACCGATTTCGCTTTATAAAACAAAACCCTGCGGTGCAGGGTTTTGTTTTTGTTTTAGGGATAAATGATAAGGAAAATTATGTTTTATTAAATGACTTATGTTTTATTAAATGACTTCCGAATAGCCGTTGTTGTAGGTGAGTTTATAGCCGCCTTCAACCGCTTCAACGGTGATAAAGCCTTTTTCTTTGCCCTTTTCGTACTTAATTTTGAATTTTCCGTCCACGTCGCCTTTGATGATTTTATATTCGGTTTCTTCGGGGACGTTTTCGATTTCCATTTTGAAGGATACTTCGGTTTTGCCGTTTTCGTCTTCGATTTCAAGCTTGAATTCGCGTGCCTTCTCGCCGTTTTCGTAGATTTCGTATTCGTATTCGACTTCCTGAGCGCCGTTTTCAACTTCTACGGATTGTTTGATTTTGACGTAGTTCGAGGGATTCGTCTTGCTTTTGGTGGTGAATTCGATGGAAGTTTCCTTTTCGTCACCCTCGGTTTCGATTTCCTTTTTGCCGCTTACTTCAAACTCTTTGCCGTCAAAGACCATCACGCCTGACAAAGTCGTGGACACTTCGGTTTCTTCCTCGCCGTCGTCGATTTCGGTTTCTGTGACGGTGTTGACTTCCTTATAATACATTTTTGCGGTGATGCCGGTGTTGCCGACGGTGACCGTCATGACGAAAGGATAATCTTTATAAAGCCCTTCGACGTCTTCGTTCTTTTCAACGGTTTGCGTGATGCCGCCGCCCGAGATAATGTCGTCGAACATTTTGAGACAATCTTTGATGCCGCTTACGTCCGCGTCGGTTATGACGCCCGGGCGGGTTGTCGCCGCCGCGCCGGTTGCGCCGCTTTCGGTCTGATCAAGATATTCCGCACCGGTCAGCGCGGAAAGCGCGTATACGTCTTTTGCGTTGACTTTGACTTTCGCCGCGTTACCGCCGCCGCCTTTGACGTCGCACGCCGTGAGCGCAGCCGTCATCGTTCCGACAAGAGCGAGCGCACATACTATTGATATTATTTTCTTTTTCATAAGGGGTTACCTCCTGTTTATTCTACTTAATATACGGAACACCTCTCAAAAAATTCTAACGTTTTTGAAAAAATCTTAATCTTCTTGTTCAAAAAGTTCTTCCTTGACGATTTCCAGAAGGTCGGATAGGATCTCTCCGTAGGAGTCGTCGCCGTCGGAATTTTTGATTTTGTCGATACATTTAAGAAGTTCTTTCCTTTTATCGTCAAGGTCCTCGTAAAATTCGGCGATTTCGTCGTTGGCGACCTCGTGGTAATTCACCTTATAGTCGGCGCAATAAACCTTGATTGCTTCAAGCGCGGCTTTTTCCGCGTCGTTTTGGTCAAGCTTTTTCACCTTGCGCTCGCTTTCTGAAAGCCCCTCTTTATCAAGCATACCAAGAAGACTTTTGATGCGCCTGATTTTTTCGTTTATCGCAACGATTAGTTTATCCTTGAAGTCGTCAATCATCTGCTTTTCGTACTCGCCGACGTTGTTGTTGTCGTAATAATCCTCGATGGCGTCGATGTCTTTATCGCTTAAAATCATCGCGGAAACGTCCTTGTTTTTGTTTTGGAACAGGTTGTTGACGACCTCTAAGGCGTGACGCTGTTTTTCGTCGATGCGCTTGCCTGTTTTTTTGTCGGCGACGGAAATTCTGACTTTGCCTTTATCCTTCACAAGCCCCGCTTCGTCCATTTTTTCAATAAGATAAGTTGCCGCCTCGTCGATATTTTTGCCGACAAGGTTTTCCTGATAAAGCAAAACCACGCCGTCTTTGTTCATGCCTTTTTGCGCGGTAACGACGTCCCCGCCGGACACGTCGAGCCTTACGGACGGGTTGACGTCGATAAACACGACGTAGTCCGACGCGTATGAAACGCCGGGGGTTTTCCCGGGTTTGTCGGGCTTGGACGTTTTTGCGATAATCGGCGCAAGCACCGCAATCATCGCGATAAGCGCAACGGACAAGACTGCCGTCGCCCACTTGAATCCGTTTGACGATTTTGCGGCGGGCGCGTTCTTCTTTTCAAACTGCGAAAAATCGACGTCTTTCCTGATTCTCTCTCTGACGTCGGGGGACTTTTCGTATAATTCGTTTATAATCTTGTTTTTATTTTTCATTATAAACCTCGCCGTAAAACGTTTTGACTTTTTTGATTAACTTGTTATATTTCCAGTTTATCGTGGATATGGGTTCGCCAAGCATTTTTGCGACCTCGACGCGGCGGTATCCGTAAATCGTCGTGAGTTCCAGTATGCGGAATTCGTCGTCGCTTAAATTCTGCCTTGCGTGTTCGAGAAGCGGAAGATCCGAAACGGTCACGTCGCTTGTCGCGATTTCGACGTCGTCGATATTTGCGCCCGCCGCCCGTGTCTTACGCCGCGCCTCGTCCAGCGCCTTGTTCTTCGCGATTTGCAAAAGGTACGAAAGCGGGTTTTGCTCATCGTCGATTTTCGCAATCGAGTTCAAAAAAGCGACGTACGTTTCCTGCATTGCGTCCTCGACAAGATGGCTGTCTTTCAACACGCCGCGTATCACGTAATACACCGACGCCCTTGTCAAATCGTAAATCTCGTCAAAATACTCGGTTTTGCCCTTTTTAAGTTGTCTGATAGCGCGCGCTACCTTTTCTTTCAACATGACTCTACTTTATATACGGATTATCTCTTGAAAATTTCCAACTTTTTTCAAAATAATCTTAAAAATATAAACGGGGACTCCGAAAAGCCCCCGCATTTTCGTTTTTTTGCCGTTTATCCGAAGATATACGTCCTTGCTTCCCACGGACGGGTAACAAAGCCGTTGTTTACCACTTTGTTGTCCTTGTAGTTTCCGATAAGTAACTTGCCCTTTTCAAGGTCGAAGCCTTCGGGCGCCTTGAATCTGACCGCTTTGTCCGAGAAATTCAGCACGACAAGCATACGTTTCCCTTCGTAATTCCTTTCGTAAACCCACAGGCGTTTGCTGTTTTTATAATGCAACTTGTAGTCGCCGTAGATTATAATCGGGTTTTCTTTTCTTATCCTGATAAGTTCGCGATAGTAGTTAAGGACGCTGTTTTCGTCGTCAATCTGGCTTTCGACGTTGATATCCTTATAGTTTTTGTTGATATGGAACCAGGCGCGGTCTGCCGTCGTGAATCCGGCGCACTTGCCGTCCGTCCATTGTACGGGGGTGCGGGCATTGTCGCGGCTGCCGTATGCAAGCATTTTCATCGCAAGTTTTTCGGGAAGACCGAGTTTTTTCATTATGTCGTGCGTGCAGAACGCCGCAACGTCCACGTAATCGCGAATGTTTTTAAGGTATATGCTGGTCATTCCGATTTCCTGTCCCTGATACACAAACGGCGTGCCCGACAGGAAGAAATACGAGTTTGCAAGCACTTTCGCCGACAAGTCGTGATATCTCTTTTCGTCGCCGAAACGGGAAACCGAACGAGGTTGGTCGTGGTTTTCCATATAGTTTGCGTTCCACGCGACGCCGTACATTTTGTCCTGCCACGTCGACATGACTTTTTTAAGTTTTTTGAGTTTGAATCCCGTGTGTACGCAGGCGTTGCCGATGCAGTCCGCTTCCATATGCTGGAAATGGAACATCATATTAAGGTCTTGTTTGTCGCCTTCTTTTATGAATTCGAGAGCGATATCGGGCGTCATTCCGGGCGCTTCGCCGACGGTCATGCAGTCGTATTTGCCCCAGCCTTCGTTTTTGAACTGTTGCAGATATTCGTGAAGGTGCGGTCCCCTGTTATAGTGCGTCGTGCCGCGCATGACGGGTGAAAGCGGATTGCCGTTCGGCAGCCCTTTTTCCTTGCTGATATAAGTGATGACGTCTTCGCGGAAACCGTCCACGCCCATATCGAGCCAGTATTTGTAAATGTCGATGACTTCCTGTCTTACTTTCGGGTTATCGTGATTCAGGTCGGGCTGTCCGACGGCGAACAAGTGCAGATAATATTCTTTTCTTTCGTCGTCCCACGTCCAGGCGGGGCCGGGGAACGATGACGTCCAGTTGTTGGGATAACCTTTCCCGTCCTTTCCCGTGCCTTTGCGCCAGAAATAATAATCCTTATACGGGTTGTCGTCGCCGCCCATTCGGGACTTCTGGAACCATTCGTGTTCGGTCGACGTGTGGTTGACGACAAGGTCCATTATGACTTTTATGCCCCTTTCCTTGCAACCTTTCAAAACCGCCTTGAAGTCGTCAAGGGTGCCGTATTCGGGCGCAATGTTGCGATAATCGGCGATGTCGTATCCGAAGTCGCATTGCGGACTTTTGTAAACGGGCGAAAACCAGATGGCGTCAATACCCAGCCATTTCAGATAATCAAGCTTTTCCAGCACGCCTTTCAGGTCGCCGATGCCGTCGCCGTTGCCGTCCTTGAAACTTCTGGGCCAGATCTGGTAAACGGTCATTTCCTTGTACCAACACTTTTTGATATCCATAATTTTACCTCTTTTTAAGGATAATTTGTTATAAGTATATATTATCAAATAAAGCGGCGGCTTTCAACAGATTGCACAAAAAAAACCGCGTCCCCCGACAAAAAAGTTGTGTTTTTTTTATAATATGATATAATCGTAATGGTTTTCTTAACGCTCCTTGGCGAGGTAGCCCGTCGGAGAAGGTAGAAAAGTGCAAAAGCGTAAAAACTTGTTTTTATATTTCTTGCTTTCCGTGGTCACCGTCGTCTGGGGCTTGGGCTTTGTATTCACGAAACAGGTGTTGCCGTATGTTTCGCCGTCGCTTCTGAACGTGTTGCGTTTTTCCGTCGCCGCGCTCATAACTTTCATCTTATTTTTCAAACAGGTAGTTAAACTTAATATAAAGCAGTGTTTAAGTGGCGTTTTAGCAGGAACGCTTATTGTTTTCAGCTTTGGCTGTCAGACTTATTCAATGGTTTACACGTCGGCGACGAACACGTCTTTGATGACGGGGCTTTACGTCGTAATGGTGCCGTTTTTTATTTGGGCGGCGCACAAAAAACGTCCGCCGATCCGCGCATTCGTCGCGGGATTTCTGGGCTTCGCAAGCATTGCGTGTCTGGCTTTCGGCGGCTTGTCGAAACTGAACTTCGGCGACCTTCTTGCGTTTTTCTGCGCTGTGGGGTTTGCCGTCCATTATCTTGTCCTTGACAAAGCGACGAAGTCCACGCCCGCGGGCGCGCTGACCTTCGTACAAATGCTGACCGCCGCCGTTTTGTTTTTCGTCGTCGGATTTATCATCGACGGCAAAGCAATGCTGAATTGCTCTTTCCCGAAACCCGTTATCCTTCCGCTCTTCACCCTGTGCGTGTTGAATACGGCGTTTGCTTATATCGTTCAGACGCGCGCGCAAAAGACAATCGACGCGTCGAAAGTGTCGCTTGTTTTGTCGTTTGAAAGCACGCTGGGCGCGGTGTTTGCGGTGATTCTGGGCGGCGACAAATTCACCTGGTATCTCGCCCTTTCGATAATCGGAATGACGGCGGCTATCCTTATTGCCGAGTGGCCACAGAAAAAACAAACGTCGTCTCTTCCCGACGTCGAAACGAATAATTACGACTTTTCTTCCATACAATCTTTAAGCGACGACGACGAAATAATTTTACCGTAACCGTTGACTTTTGATATTCGCGGTGCTATTATTCCTTTCGTAAAAAATGTTTGGAGGTTTTTATGCAAGACTTCGCAAAAAATTATATTAAATCATACGAAGGGCTCGGCAGATGGGTCAAGTTCCTTCTCAATTTCCTTTGGGCAATCCCCACGAATCTTTATCGCCTTTCGAAAAGCATCGTGAAAAAAGATACGATCGGCGCGGTTCTTTCCGTCATTCTTCTTATCTTCTGCGGCTGGTGGGTTATCGCGGTCATCGACTTCGTAACAATCGCCCTTCAAGACAAAATTTATTGGTTCGACTTCAACGAAATGAAACTGTACGCCCTTGAAGACAGCACGGATTCGGCCGACGACAAACCCTCGTCCGACGACAACAACTCGAACGCCGACAAAATCGACTGAAAAAATCAAATTAAAAAGAAAAGACTTGCAGCAGACGGTTGCAAGTCTTTTTTTATTACGTTTTCTATTTATTGTCCGCGGGATTCCTTTTACGTTCATGATTCTCCTTTATTAAAAAAACCGCGGTTAAGCGGTTTTTAATCAATCTGAGGTACTGCCGCGTTTTTCGCGGAAATTAGTTTGTTTTTTCTTTGCGCGTTCGATTTTCTTGTCGGAAGTCCTCATTGAAATTTTGTTGAATTCCAAAAGGTTTTTGCTGAACTTCCATTTGCCGTCTTCGATTTTCGACGGAGTTATTCTATACGTCAGGTCTTCGCGCTTCGGATACAGCATAAAACTTACTTCCGCGGGCTCTTCAAAAGACAGCGTGCCAGTCGAGTCACCATACGTCGGCAGTCGGAAATCCTTGACGATAACCTTCTTCACGACCTTGCTTTTTTCCGCGTCGAATTCCAGCGTGAAGTGAACGTCGTACGAGGTTTCTTCGCCGCCGACGGGTTTTAAGATCACCTTGCCCGTCTTTTCGCTTTCGCCACCCTTATACAATACAAGAAGATAATAGTCGAATTTGTCGGCGTAATTATACGTTTTTCCGTCGTACGAATTGTAAAACATACGGTCGACTCCGTACACCCCGTAAACTTCTTTCTCTGCGCCGGTATTGAATATGCAGCCCGTAAAAGTCAGCGCGGTTGTTACAATAAGTATCGCGACAAGCGCGACAGAAATCACCTTTTTCATGCTTTTATTGTATATGATTTGACCGTTTTTGGCAACTATCCTCCCCTTTTTGCACGTTTTCCGCCCCTTTGCACGGTCTTTCACGAATTTTTTATTCCTTTTTTCTTATTTTTGTTTGACAAACATTCAATTATAAGATAAACTAATTAAGCATTTGATTTTTATGCAAACGGCGCGGGGTAGAGCAGTCGGTAGCTCATCGGGCTCATAACCCGAAGGTCGTGTGGTTCAAGTCCCACCCCCGCAACCAACTTGGCGGCGTAGCTTAGATGGTTATAGCGGCCGGTTCATACCCGGCAGGTCGTTGGTTCGAATCCGACCGCCGCTACCAAATGTAAACACCGTAATTTGCAACACCGCAAGGTGTCGGGTTTATTGAAAACACGTTGAAAGTTTACTTTCAAAAGCGTTTTTAATAAAAACGAGAAAATGCGAAGCATTTGCAATTTACGATATATACATCCCCACAGGCGGAAAGACACGCAGTGGCTTACCGTCACAGGGAAACATCCCCACAGGCGGAAAGACGCGTCGCGGCTTACCGACGACGGGATAAATAACAAACAACACGTTCCTTGAAAACTGAGCTATCCTTTAACGTTACGAAAGGTTTGTTTCCCCCTTGGTAATCGCCTTTGGCGCTTTCCAAGAAGCCGGTCAAAGCCTGCGCTTTGCCCACCCAATGTTTTCTTTACGCCGTTTCTGCGTAAACTCAAAACGCCGAAACAAAACATTTGTGAAACAAATCGCCTAATTTCGTGGCCCCTTGGTCAAGTGGTTAAGACATCGCCCTTTCACGGCGGTAACATGGGTTCGAACCCCGTAGGGGTCACCACAAGTTGGGGGTATAGCTCAGCTGGGAGAGCACGTGCCTTACAAGCACGGGGTCACAGGTTCGAGCCCTGTTGTCCCCACCACATTAAAAAACGCGCAACATTATGTGTTGTGCTTTTTTTATGTGTCGGGAAACAACATCGGGCTCGAATAAGGCGGCTTCTCCGCCTTTGCACACTCCGTGCGCCCCTGTGCCCCGGTCACACTGCACGCTCCGCTCACAAATGCAAGCATTTCCGCTTCGCTGTTGACGAGCCCTGTTGTCCCCACGTCGTATGCTTCGCGTTTGAAATCGCATTATTAAAATAATGCTCACTCTTTTGCTTGCATACTCCTTATCCCCAAAAGTACAAAGTATCTTTTGGGGTCCCCGATTACTGCGCTTTTGACCAAACAAACGCATTTTATTTGTTTGTTTGTCTTATGCTTGTTTATTCCTTTTCCCCGCGAGTACACAGTATCCCGCGGGGTCCCCGTTAACTTCGCTTTTGAAATCACATTATCGCTCGCGATAATGCTCGCTCTTTTGCTTGTGTGCTCCTTTTCCCCAAAAGTACAAAAGTATCTTTTGGGGGCCCCATATTTTAAAAAACGCGCAACATTATGTGTTGTGCTTTTTTTATGTGTCGGAAAACAACATCGGGCTCGAATAAGGCGGGTTATTTGCACGGACGCGGCGACTTCCATTTAATAACAACAAAATAAAATCATAAAACAAACCCCTTCGCAAATCGCGAAGGGGTTGTTTTTATATCCGTTTTTGGTTGGATTGGATGCGGATTATTTCTTCTTTTCGGGTTTTTCGGGAGTCACGTTGTAGTCCTTATAGTAGTTCTTGGGTGCACATTCAAAGGAGTTGTCGGCTTTCAGCAAGATTTGCGTGCAGCCGCGTTGGGCGTGTTCCCTGTAAATGCCCGGGTAAGCCAGGTAGTCGATGGACATGCCGTACGTCAGACGTATCGAGCGGGTTGCGCCCTTCGGCGTGTAGTTTACGGAGAAGTTGTTGTAGTGGTCATGACCGCAGAAGACGCCCTGCATATCGTTTTCAAGCCCTGCCTCAAACAGTTCGTCCGTACGCATTCCGCAGAAGACGCCGTATGTGCGCTGACCGTTTTTCTTTTTATCGGACTCGCCCATCGTACCGTAGATAAACTCGGTCGTGCCGCGGTCGGATACAAATTTATCGCCGACGTTCGGTGTTTTACCGTCGCCGAGTTTGTCGATTACGTTCGCCCAGGCGTCGCGGTATTCGCGCAGCGGAATGTGGAAGAACACAAGGTTGTTGACGGCTTTATTGTCGTTTGCCGCTTTGAGTTTTTGGATTTCTCTCACATACCAATCGACCTGGCACTGGTGGATATTATCGTATTTCCACGCCGCGCCGAAGTAGTCGCCGTCGATGTAGCTGTGGCTGTCGAACGTTACAAGCGCCTGATTGATGCTGCCGTCCGAATTTTTGACCACGAACATATTGTTGCCAAATCCCATTGCGTCGTCGCCGATATAGTCCTTTTCGTCGCAAACGCCCGCGTCGAACAAGCAGTACTTAAAGTTTCTTTCCTTATAATAGTTGCAGATGTCCACGCGCGAATAACGGCTGTAATACTCGGTGTCGTGGTTGCCGAACGCGAACGTCCAGTACACGCCGAGGGCTTCCATCATTTCCGCGAAAATCATCGTGGCGTTTTTGTTGTTGAACGTGCCCGACTGGAAAGGTACGGGATATGCGATGTCGCCCGTGACCACGACAAAGTCGGGTTGCTCTTTCCTTATCATCGTCGCGACGGCATTCATTGCCCACGCGTCCTTTTTGTGCGAAAACGCGCCGCCGCCGATATGGACGTCGGTGAACTGCAACACCTTGAAATCGCGGCCGTCTTCCTTCGTAAATACGTAGTATCCGAGGCTTTCGTCAAACGTCGGGACAAGTTGCGAATGTTCGGTATATTCGACTTTGTCAAAACTCTGCCCTTGCTTGATAAGCGACTTCGTGCCGACAGCCGAACTTATCGCGCAACCGCCAAAGAATATCGCAAGGACAAGCACGACGCTTGCCGTGATAATCAGCGCTTTTATCGTACGCTTTTTCTTTTCTTCGGGCGAAAGGACCTTTTTCTCTTTCTTTCTCTTTTCACGCGTGCCGAATTCGGTTGTTTCCACGCTGAAAGAAACGTCGTTCGTTTCGTCGAATTTCTTCTTTCTCATATCTTCACCTCAGTTGTTTTGTTCTTCGGCGTTTTCGCCGTTATTTTCAATGATAAATTTAATTTCCGCGCCAGTTTTTTCGCGAACTTTTCGGGAAATGTCGGAAAATACGTTTTCGTCGCCGTTTTTCACGATAACGACGCCGATTTTTGCGCCGTAACCGTAATCGTGAAGTTGAGTCTTCACAACGGTCACACCGACCTTTTCGCACTCTTTGTATATCGCTTCTTTCTCGTCGTTTGCGCCGTCGCCCGACACAACCGCCTTTACGTTGTCCCTGACTGCCTTTATCGCAAATACGATAACCGCAATGCTTATGACGATGCCGACAATCGCGTCCGCGGCGTAGTCAACGCGAGCAGACACCGCAAAGGATACCACCGAAGTCACCGTTATGCCGACGTCCATAAAACTGTCAATCGCCAAGGCTTTGAGCGCAGGCGACTTCATCTTCTTGTCGGCAAAATAGTAGGTAAGCCCCAGCCCGAGTTTTACCGGCACGGTCACCGATATCAATATGCAACTTTTTACACCGAACCATACCGGCTCGGGCATCGCCATGCGGTTAAGCGACCTTATCAGAAACAGCCCGCCGACCACAACCGAAGTCGCCGCGACGATAAACCCCGCAAGATACTCCGTCCTGCCGTAGCCGTACGGCGCCTTTTCGCTGCGCGGGATAAGAAGCGTGCAAAACGCTACCCCTGCCACTATCGCCGTCAAAATGTCAAAAAAGTTGTTGATCGCGTCAAGCATTATGCAAAGACTGTTGCTTGAAAGCCCGACGTACATTTTGATGAGCGCAAGCGCGACGTTTACCACCACGCCGATTGCAACGATTATCAACGATTTCTTAACGCGCTGTTTCATTTTTTACGATATTTGCTCCGCCGCGATCTTGTGTTTTGCGGTAACTTTGTTCGTGATTTCGCTTACGATAAGCAGTGCCGCCGCAAACGCAAGCAGTAAGTACGGCATGAACAAAAAACCGACCTCTTGCGCGACGAATCCGAACGTGAGCTGCACCGCCCAACCGATTGCGTAAGATCCGCCCATCTGTATTCCCGTAATGTCCGCGGAATACTTCGTGCCGAACCTGAACGGTACTGCGTGTATCGTCGACGGGAACACCGGACCAAAACCCGTGCCGATGAGCAGCAGCCCCACAAGCGAGTATTTCCCGATGGGCAACGCAAACACGACCATTCCGATTGTCATGACGACAATTCCCAACCGAATAAGGACTTTATCGTCAAATTTATAAGAGATAAACCCGCTGATTACCCTTCCTGCCATAATTCCGCCGAAATACAGCGACACCCAGCGAGCGGCGTCTGCGGGCGATACGCCCTTTGTGTTGACGGCGTAACTTGCGCCCCACGTGCCGATCAGAAATTCCATCGAAACGTAAATGCCAAGCGACAAAACCGCCCATGCTACGCCCTTGATTTTCAATATTTCAAAAATTGCAGGCTTCTTCTTTTTCGGCTTTTCGCCGTCTTCTTCCGCCTGTTCTTGCGTCGTTTTTTCGTTTTGTTCGACTATTTCGTCGGGCGCCGCCCCGTCAAGCGTTTCAACCGTCACGGAGTGCTCGTATTTCTTAAAAAGCGGCAACGAAAAAAGCGAAGCCGCGAATATCGCAAACTGTATGTACGACACGCATCTGTATCCGCCGCGCCAGTTGTTGTTTTGGTCCAAAAACGCGCCCATGATTATCGGGCTTAACGTAACTCCCACGCCCCAGAACGCGTGCAACCAGTTCATATGCCGCGCCTTATAATGCGTCGAAACGTAGTTGTTGAGCCCCGTATCGATTGCGCCCGCGCCAAGCCCCATAAGTATGGAACCGCAAATCGCCATCGCGATATGCACCGAAAAACCGATGACAAGCATGCCGACGGCGGTAAGCAAAATCGACACCACCGTTACTTTGCCCGTACCGAATTTTCTGATCAGCGGCCCCGCAATAAAACTTACGCCGCCCGAGCCGACCGCGGTGATTATCATATATATGCTTGCGAAACTTTCGTTCACGTTGAAGTCAACGTGCATGACCGGCCACGCCGCTCCGAAAAGCGAATCGGGAAGCCCCAGCGATATGAAAATAAGATAAATTAACGCAAGCAATAAAAACATACGGTCGATTTCGAATCCTCTTACATCTGTCTATTATAATATGCAATTACAAAAAAGGCAACTTTATTGCCCGCACGCGCCAAAAGAAAAAGAGCGCCCGCTTTGGACGCTCCTTCTCAATAATGGGAGAAAATTATGTTATGAAACTTTATGGCTTAATCATAACCGCGCAAGTTAAAGATTACTTTAATCCGAAGTTAAGATTTAGTTAAAAAAAACCTCTCATAAAAAGTCAGACTCTTCACTCTCCCTAAAACGGCGAGAATTTGTATATTATTTCATTCCCTAAAAAGTCAGAATCTTCACTCTCCCTAAAACGGCGAAAATTTGATGGATTTTTGACGTTTCTTACGAGGTTCTGAAAATCCTAGTGTACTTTGGCGTACACGATTTTTCGGGTTCCGCCGAAAAAGCAAAATATCGCAAAATTATGACTTTTTAC
>OGLM01003103.1_pt1 | contig 14092 bp, 14 predicted proteins | sample 1572531 | NCBI WGS metagenome assembly OGLM01 (sample SAMEA2581909, study PRJEB24529) | metagenome | biome: Human gut stool | place: China | collected 2011 | reverse complement strand
TAAGGGAGACGTAAACCCTGACCCATGCGGGTCCGGTCCCGCAAGGGACCGTTACCCATTTCACCTCTGAATATCGGAGGTTTTTCATGATATAAATAAGCATCTTGGATCGGACAGTTTACCATCTGGCACATGTGATGTTATAAGGAATGGCACATGTCTCGGTCATCCCCGTGTGCGACGGGAATGACGGCCGAATACGAATATGACCGTCTGGACGTCCGAGGTATGGAAGAAAGGATCCAGACGGACGAACAGGCTATATAGTCCAGCAATATTACTGTTAACGTATAATCGTAACACCGGATGGTCCTCCGGTATGCGGGGTCCCCTCATGTTGGTAAGTCTGCACATAACCCATTCCTCTGCCGGCGGTATGGAATGCCTGAACGACATCATACCTGGAATAGAGGATGCAGTAGGAAAGGCGCTTGCTGAATCGAAAGACGTGGAAGAATATGTCATAATACGTACGTGCAACCGTCTGGAGGCCTATGTGGCCACCGACGACAACCACGACGTACGCCTGATGATGGAGAGGATCGTCAAGAAGACCATACCTTATTCGGACAGGGAGTTCTGGTACATACTGCAGGACAACGAGTGCATAAAGCATCTTTTCACGGTCGTCTGCGGCATAGACTCCCTGATCGTCGGAGAGGACCAGATCCAGCATCAGACCCGCGACGCGTTCATGAAGGCCCAGAAGGAGGGGCATGTGGGCAAATCCCTCTATGCGTTGTTCAACAACGCCATCATCGTAGGGAAGAGGGTGAGGACCGAGACCGAACTCAACAAAGGGGCGGTATCGGTCGGATACGCCGCCATAGAACTGGCCGAGAAGGAGATAGGATCCCTCGACGGTAAGAACATAGCCATCATAGGGGCCGGGGACATGGCGGGGGTCATCGCCAAGAACCTCGTGGGAAAAGGTCCGGAGACGGTGTTCGTCTCCAACAGGACGTTCGAGAGGGCGCAGGAGCTGGCCAAGGAGCTCGGCGGGACCGCCGTGACCCTGGACCGTCTGGACGGAATGATCGCCAGGAGCGACCTCGTCCTCGTGGCCACCTCTGCGAAACACGACGTCGTGACCAAGGAGAACGTGGAGAGGGCCATGGCCGAAAGGCCCGACCAGCCCCTCCTCATGATTGACGTATCGGTGCCCACCAACATCGCCAAGGACGTAGTGGAGATACCCAATGTCAAACTCTCCACCATGGCCGCCCTGGACGCCATAGCGGCGGAGAACGTGGCCAAGAGGAAAGGGGAGATAAGCGCCGCCGAGAGGATAATCCGGCAGGAGATGCAGAAGATCGAGGACGAGCGCAAGGCGAGGGACGCCAACATCACCATCCGCGAGTTCAGCATCATGTGCGAGAGGATAAGGAGCGAGGAGGCCGCCATGGCCAAGTCCCATCTGGGCAACGGAGACGACCCCGACAAGGTCATCGACGACATGTCCCATGCGATAGTCAAGATGATAAGCGCGGAATTCATAAAGAATCTCAGAAGGGCCGCCCTGGACGGGGATTCCGAGACCGTCGAGGCGGCGGCGAGGCTGTTCGGCCTGATAAAAGAACATAACGATAAGGAGAAGGAGTGAGAGAGATGTTTCCTATAAACAGAGGGAGAAGGCTTAGACAGACACCGGAGATCAGGTCGCTGGTCCGCGAGACCCGGCTCGACCCCTCGGAGCTCATCCTCCCCGTATTCTTCGACGCCAACATAGACGAGGTGAAGTACACCGACTCCATGCCCGGCGTCCCCACGTATCCGCTCTCCGGATACGAATCCATAACGAAGGACATCCTGGACAGCGGAGTGTCCTCCGTCCTGGTGTTCGGCGTCCCGAAGAAGAAGGATTCCGTCGGTTCCGACGCATATTCCGACGACGGGGTCGTCCAACAGGCCATCAGGGGTCTCAAAGGCGCCCTGAAGGACGGCGAGGAGCTGGTCGTCATCGCAGACCTGTGCATGTGCGAATACACCGACCACGGCCACTGCGGCGTCCTGAGGGACGACGGGGATGTGGACAACGACCCCACCATCGAACTCTACGGGAAGATCGCCGTATCCCAGGCGAGGGCCGGGGCGGACATCATCGCACCCAGCGGGATGATGGACGGGCAGATCGACGCCATCAGGACCGCCCTCGACATGGAGGGGTTCGAGAACACCCCCATCATGGCCTACTCGGCGAAGTACCAGAGCGCCTACTACGGGCCTTTCAGGGACATCGCCAACTCGGCCCCCTCCTGCCAGTGCCACGCCAGGAAGGACAGGGCCACGTACCAGATGGACCCGGCCAACAGGCGCGAGGCCCTCAGGGAGATCGCATCCGACCTCGACGAAGGTGCAGACATCATCATGGTGAAACCGGCCGGACCCTATCTGGATATAGTGAGGGAGGCCGCGGACTCGTTCCCCGTACCCATCTGCGCATACCAGGTGTCCGGCGAGTACGCCATGATCAAGGCGGCCGCAAGGAACGGATGGATAGACGAGAGGAGGATCATGATGGAGTCCCTCATCGGCATCAAGAGGGCCGGGGCGGACATGATCATCACCTATTACGCGAAAGACGCCGCCAAGGTCCTGAGAGGGGAGTGAATTGAGACTGTCCAACTCAGAATCCGAGGCTGGTCAGCTCAGGAGGATCACCCCCGGGGGCGTCTCCTCCCCTGTCAGAGCGTTCAAGCCCTTCCCGCTCGTCATCGACAGCGGTCAGGGATGCAGGATCACCGACATAGACGGCAACGACTACGTGGACCTCTGCATGGCCTACGGGCCCCTCATCGTGGGACACTCCTGTCCCCGCGTCGCGAAGGCCGTCAGGGACCAGACCAAGAAGGGCTCCGTCTTCGGCGCCCCGTCCCATCCCGAGACCAAACTCCTGGAGAAGATCACGTCCACCGTGCCCTCGGCGGAGATGTGCAGGATGGCCGTCTCCGGTACGGAGGCCACCATGCACGCCGTCAGACTGGCCAGGGGATACACGAAGAAGAACGGCATCGTCAAGCTCAACGGAGGGTTCCACGGGGCCCACAACACCGTCCTCGTGGCGGCCGGTTCGGGATCCGTGAACGGGACCCCGAGCTCCCTCGGGGTACCGGAGGACGACGTGAGGAACACCTACCTGGTCGAATACAACGACGCCGGCATGTTCGAATCGCTCCTCGACAGGAACGAGGACATCGCGGGCATCATAATGGAGCCCGTCATGGGAAACGTCGGGGTGGTGACCCCTAAGAAGGGATATCTGGCCGAAATGAGGAAGATCACGAAGGAGCACGGGGCCCTCCTCATCTTCGACGAGGTCATCACCGGGTTCAGACTCTCCGCCGGGAGCGCCCAGGGGCGCTTCGGCGTCACCCCCGACCTCACTACCATGGGCAAGATCATCGGAGGGGGATACCCCGCCGGGGCGTTCATGGGGAAGAGGGAGATCATGGAGATGGTGGCCCCCAACGGACCGGTCTACGCGGCCGGCACCTTCGCAGGCAACCCGGTCTCCGCCGCCGCGGGTCTGGAGACCATAGACATCATGGCCGAGAAGGGCAGATACGACAGCCTAGAGAAAAAGACCCAGACGCTCGTGGCCCGCATGAGGGACGCCCTCGAGGACAACGGGGTGCGGGGATGCATACAGTCCATCGCCTCCATGTTCTCCATATACTTCGGCGTCGACGAGGTCACGAACGGGAGCGACGCCCAGAAGGCGGACAGGGACATGTTCGCCGAGATGTTCGATTACATGCTGCACCATGGGGTCTACCTGCCGCCCGGACCCATGGAGGTCGAGTTCATGTCGGCGGCGCACGACGAAGAGGCCTGCGAGAAGATCGCGAAGACCTTCGAAGGATTCCTTAAACAGGTGAAGAAATGATCGCCGGAAGCAGAGAGAGCCAGCTGGCTATGGCACAGGCCGAGGAGTTCAAAGCGCTCCTCGAGAAGACGACGGGAGAGGCCTGCGAGATAAAGGGCATGACCTCGACCGGGGACAAGGACATAAAGACCCATCTCGCCGACATGGGCGGGACCGGGGTCTTCGTCAAGGAGCTGGAGGAGGCCCTCCTGAACGGGGAGATCGACTGCACCGTCAACTCCCTCAAGGACATCCCCGCCCAGCTGGACCCCAGGTTCGTCGTGGCCGCCGTCCTCCCCAGGGCCGACGTCAGGGACGCCCTCATCCCGGCCTCCCTCGAGCAGCTGCAGTGCGGCGCCATCATCGGGACCTCCAGCGTGAGGAGGGAGATGATGCTCAGGGCGACCAAGCCGTCCCTGAGGGTGAAGACCCTCCGCGGAAACATGAACACCCGCCTGGAGAAACTCCAGGAAGGGGAGTACAACGCCATAATCATGGCCAAGGCCGGCCTCGACAGGCTCGGCATCGAGAGGGATGTGCACCCCATCGACAAGCACGTGTTCGTCCCGGCGGCCGGACAGGGGGCCATCGGCATCGAGTGCAGGGCCGACGACACGAAGACCATCGAACTCCTGAAGAAGGTGGACGATGCCAAGACCCGTGCCGAGGTGAAGCTCGAGAGGGACATACTCAGGCACATGAACGCCGGATGCTCCTCCCCCATCGGCATCAACGCCGAGCTGGTCGGGGACACGATGAAACTCATAGCCGTGTCCTTCGCCGACATAATACCCGTCAGGATAGTCACCGAATTCCCCGCGTCCGAAGCCGATGCGAAGGCCAAGGAGATCGCGGACAGACTTCTGAAGAAGGCATGACCCAGATGACCGGAAAAGTATATCTCATAGGTGCCGGACCCGGAGACACCGGACTGATCACCGTCAAAGGGCTGCAGGCCCTCCGCGAGGCGGACGTCGTCATGTACGACGCCCTTTCCAGCCCCGAACTCCTGAAGGAATGCAAGGAGGGTGCCGAACTCATCGACGCCGGGAAGAGGGCCGCCGACCACCACCTCAGACAGTGGCAGACCAACGACCTCCTGGTGGAGTACGCACAGAAGGGGAAGGTCGTGGCAAGACTCAAGGGAGGGGACCCGTTCCTCTTCGGAAGGGGGGCCGAGGAGGCCGAGAAGCTCAGGAAGGCGGGCGTGGAAGTGCATGTCATCCCCGGAGTGACCTCGGCCATATCCGTCCCGGAGCTCTGCGGCATCCCCGTGACCCACAGGGACCATGCCTCCATGGTGACCTTCATAACCGGCCACGAGAAGGGCGACAGGTCCGAGGACCGCATCGACTGGAAGAGCCTGGTCGGCGGACACGGGACCCTCGTGATCCTGATGGGACTCGAGAACGCCGGCAACATATCCGCCGGCCTCGTGGAGGGCGGGATGTCCCCCGACATGCCCGCGGCCATCCTGTCCAAGGGATCCACCCCCGACCAGAAGGTCTACGTGACCACGGTGGGGGACCTCGAGAGGACCATCAGGGAGGAGAACGTCGCCACCCCCGGCATAATGGTCATCGGCACCGTGGTCCAGCTCAGAGCGGTCCTGGGTGACCTGGCATGATATCGGTCGGGTTCACACGTCCGAGGGACAGGATCGCCGAGGGCGAGAGGATCTGCTCCGAGATGGGCTTCGAGCCCTTCGGAGCCCCCTCCTTCGACCCCGTCAGGGGGGACAAGGAGGTCTTCGACGAGATAGAGGACGTCCTCTCCTCCGGGGAGGCGTACTTCACCCTCTTCGCATCCATCACCGCCGTGGAGGAGTGCGTCGACGAATACGGGAAGGAGAAGCTGCTGGCACTTCTGGAGAAGACCAACGTGGCCTGCACCGGCAGCAGCACCGAGAAGGTCCTCAAGAGACTCACGGGGAGGGACACCGACCTCGTGCCGGAGGTCTACTCCGGCGTCGGCGTGGCCGAGGAGATAGCCGACGAGGTCGCCTACAAGACGGTCGTCCTCCTGAGGTCGGCCGGAGGCGACGGGAAGATAGTGGACATCCTGGAGAAGGCGCACGCCAAGGTCCTCGACGAACCTGTATACGACATGGTGCCGGCGCAGATATGCGAGGATACGGAGGAACTCCTGGAGAAGACCGAGTCCGGCACTCTGGACGCCCTGCTGATGACCAGTCCCAACTCGTTCCTGGTGTTCTACGGTCAGATGACCGACAGGTTCGGGAAGGACAGGACGGACGAGGCCCTGAGGAAGACGTTCAAGGTGGCCATAGGGAGACCCACGGCGGAATCCATGTCGAAAGCCGGCATGCCCTGCGACACCATAGCGGAGACCTCCACGTTCGAAGGGATGCTGGAGACCGTGAAGAAGAAATTCGCCCTTTGATCAGGACCTCTTCACGATGATGCAAAGGATGTCCTCGTCCTCGACGATGTGGTCCATACCCACGGTCTGACCGGGGAACTTGGCGCTCTTCCCCCAGACCATGGCATATCTGAAGGCGTTCTTGAAGTCCCTGTGGATGAGTTCGCAGACATCCCCGACGGAGTTACCCCTTTTGACGATGAGGGGCTCCTTCATGTCCGCCTCCTGCCCCTGGGGCTTGAGATATATGCGGATCATGTCGATCTGGTCGTAGATCTCCTGCTTGAGGGCGTCCATGTTGTAACCGGTGGCGGCGGAGACGCCGACGCTCTTGTACTGCCTGTGCATCTCCTGCACGGCCTCGAGCTGCCCGGGCTTCGACAGGTCGACCTTGTTAATGGCCATGACCGCCTTTATGTAGACGCGGTTCCCGGCCAGGACGTCCAGCATCTGCTCGACGTCTATGTCCTCGCGGACAACGACGGTGGCGTTGATGTGCCCGTAGGCGGCCACCATGTCCTTGATGGTGTCCACAGTGATCTTGGTGAGCTTGAGGGTGGGCTTGACGATTATACCGCCCTGCTGCGCGGTGGTGATGTTCACGTCGGGCGCATGCTGGTTGAGCCTGATGGCGGAGTTGTAGAGCTCCTTCAGGAGGACCCTCAGGTCGGGGTTGAAGATGTCCACGACCAGCAGGATGATGTCGGCGGACCTCGCGGCGGCGATGACCTCCCTTCCCCTCCCCTTACCTCTGGAAGCGTCCTTGATGAGACCGGGCATATCCAGGATCTGGATCTTCGCATGGTTGTACTCCATCACGCCGGGCACGACGTCCAGGGTGGTGAAGTGGTAGGCACCGACCTCTGAATGGGCCCCGGTCAGCTGGTTCAGGAGGGTGGACTTTCCCACGGACGGGAATCCGACGAGTGCGACCGTGGCGTTACCCGCCTTCTTCACATAGAATCCCTTGGACCCGCCGCCGGCCTTGATCGTCTCGAGCCTCTTCTCCTTCTCCATGGCGAGCTTGGCGATCTTGGCCTTCAGCTTACCGATGTGCGCTTCTGTAGCCTTGTTCTTCTTGGTGTTGGCGATCTCCTTCTCCAACTCCTCGATCTGCTCCTCGATTGTAGCCATCGGTACGCCTCCTTAGGAACTGATGATTATGCACCCACTATTAAGGAGTTGTCATGTTTTAACCTATGACGGGATTCCGTATCATTATGCCAGAGCTTCCGGAGATAGAGACGGTGAGAAGGGTCGTCGGACCACAGGTTGAGGGCAGGACCTTCGTATCCGTCAGGGCCGCGGACAACAGGATACTCGCCAACACGGACCCTCCGGGTCTATCGGAGCGCCTGACCGGGAGGACCGTCGTATCGGTCGGAAGGAGGGGGAAGGCGCTCCTGCTCTACGACGACCTGGGAGGACACACGGTTATCCGCTTCGGGATGACGGGACAGCTGTACGTCTGTCCCCCGAATACCGCGGAGGAGAGACACACCCACGAGGTGTTCCCCCTGGACGACGGGATGGAGCTGAGGTATGTCGACCCCCGGCGCTTCGGACATATCTGGCACTTCCGCAGGGACGAGGAGGACACCTCCGGGATCCGCGGTCTGGGACTCGAACCGGACGACCCCGGACTGGACGCCGGATATCTGAAGGACAGGCTGGGAAGGAGGAGTATCACCGTCAAGGAGGGGCTCCTCGACCAGACGGTGGTCGCCGGCATCGGCAACATCTGGTCGGACGAGATGCTCTTCGAGGCGGGGATATGCCCGCTGACCCCATGCAGAGACCTCACCGACGGTCAATTCGAGGATCTGGCACATGTCATACCGGACATCATCTCCTTCGCCATAGGTAAGAACGCCGTGAGCAGGGAGGAATACCTGGAGGGCAGGGGCAGGAGATACTACGACATCGGATACCTCAGGGCCTACGGCCACGAGGGGGACCCATGTCCCAGATGCGGGAAGACGTTCGTGAGGGATACGGCCGGGGGACGCGGCACCTGCTGGTGTCCGGGATGTCAGAGAAGATGAAACCGCACCCGCATACGGATACGTCCTCTTCTTCCGAGCCACTATTTATTTAAAAGGCGATAAGATAGCGCACCCCCATGGATTCCAACAACGCGGGCAGTTCCGTCTTCTCCAAGACGGTCTTCCGCTCCGTTACAGTGATGCAGATCATTGCGATGTGCGCCGCCGCCGTCATCGGCATCGCCGTCCTCTGCGTAGGAGGATTCGGAGGTTCCGCCATAGGCTGGCTCATCGTCGCCGTGGTCATATACATGATACCGCACTTCTTCGGTGTCAAACCGAAGGCGAAGGCGGGGTTCGCCCTGATATTCGCGGTCGTGGCCATAGTGGTGGGCGGGGCCGTGGTGGGACCTTCCTTCGTGGACAACAACAGCAGGGAGTCGGTCTCGGACCACGGGGCCTTCAGCGATGTCAGCTATGTGTACGACGACTCCGCGAAGACGATAACCGTGGATGCGGACTTCGACATGACCGGATACGACGGGGACACGATCTACCTGTGCTATGCGAAGGTCACCCTGGTGCCGTTCAACAGCTCTCCGCAGATAGAGAGTCTCAAGAACATACCGTTGGACAGCACCCACATCTCCGGCAGCCATCTGCAGTACACGCTGACGGGATCGGACTTCGACATGTCCGATCTGTACAACCTGGTCCTGGCGATCGGAAAGACCGACGGGAACGGCGACGTGGTGTATGACGGGAATTCCGCCTCCATCGCCACCCTCACCGGGTTCACCGGGGCCGGATGCAGTTCGCAGTGCTACACCGGGGCCGCCGTCGTCATGCTCTACGTCCTGTTCATATTCTTCCTGATCCTCGTGTTCTCGACGCTCCTCAGAAGGACCATCAGCGGCAAGAGGAAGAAGATGGAGAACGACGGACGCCTGTACCCCCAGGGATACGGGAGATGCGACAAGTGCGGCGCATTGGTCCTCCCGGGAGAGATCAAGTGCAGGAAGTGCGGCGCATACATCGACCGTCCCGAGGAGATGAGGAGGAAGAAGGACGACTTCTTCCAGTGCTCCGCATGCGGTGCGGAGGTACCGGGGGACGCACAGGTCTGCCCCAAGTGCGGCGCGAAGTTCGACGGCGTGGAGAACGTCGTCTCCCACATCGACGGGAAGGTGGACGTGAGCGAGGAATCGTATCCCTGCCCCAAGTGCGGGGAGATGGTCCCGAAGAACGCCGTCTTCTGCCCCAAGTGCGGGAAGAAGTTCTGAAATCGAGTAGGACGGTTGGGCTATTGCCCAACCGGACCTCTCACACCACCGAGCGTACCGGTCGGTACTCGGCGGTTTCAAACCATTTCTCTACATTTCCTTGAATGAAATACATGCCCAGGTCTTTCAGGACCTTGTTGGATAATCCGTATCTCACGACAGAATAATCAGAGACCGTCCAGTAACTGCGGTTATAGGCGGCTTTATAGCATGAAGACCGCCATTCATCCGAAATATATTCTGGATGGGGTTTCAGGAATTCAGGACACAGTTTGATAAGCTGTCTCGCCCTGTTCCGAGGTGTCTTTCATTGTTTGAAAATGTACTGTCTTATACGTCTCCTCATCTATCCGTTCAGTTCCTCCCTGCGGGATTTGGAAAGACCGATGGAGAATTATCCGAACCAACCGCGTACATAGGTCTTCAGCTCGTCCAGTATAGATACGAGACTCCCATTGCGGTTGCGTTTGGTCTTTTCTCTGACCGCCTTTCTGAATGATTCCAGGGAAGAGGGGTGTATGTTCACGTGTACAGCCTTATTTCGAAATAATTTGAAACCCGGGAACTTGACCGTGTCGGCTCCGCCTACTACGGTCTTCTCCTGATTCACCTTCAGTTTCAGGTCGCTTTCAAGGTAACGTGTGACGGATTCCCTCACCCGTTCACCTGCTCTGGGAGTCCTTACAAAGATAAGGCGATCGTCCGCATATCTGCAGAAGCGCAGTCCTCTGCTCTCGAGAAGCCTGTCGAATCTGTCAAGATAGATATTGGAAAGAAGCGGGGACAGAGGTCCGCCCTGCGGTGAGCCCTGACGGGGCTCCTGACGGAGACCGTCGGAAGCACCACTCCGCTTCTGAGGAACCTCTTGATTAGCTCTATCAGAGCCTTATCCTTGATACGCTCTCTCAGGATGTTCATAAGAAAATCCTGGTTCAAGGTATCGAAGAACTTCTCAAGGTCCAAATCGACAACGATACCGAATCCGTCCCAATCTATGATAGGACAATCGGCACATCGGCAGGGAATCGGAATATTCCGCCATGAAACCTGTCACAAATTTAAACACACATGAATCCCCACGAATAGAGGATCATAAATCGAATCGATACAAGAGCATCGTAGGAAAATATTGAAGACCCAGAGGCCCCCGGAGGGGCCCCTTCGGGCCTTGTTTAAAGTTTTACCTTACTCACATCCCGAACTTTGCCTTGACGCTGTTGTCGAGCATGAATGCGATCATGAACAGGTAGATGACGATGTCGCAGATCGCAACGATGATGTTGACAGCGAGTGCAAGTCCGCTTCCTCCGATTCCGAAGAAGGAGGAGATGAAGCAGATGACGAAGATCACGAGGAGGAGGATCCACATGATCCTGTCGAAGGTGCTGATGTTTCCATCGGTGATCTTCTTGTGGATCCAGAGGATGACGAATCCGAGGACGATGCTGATGATACCGCTGACGAGGTATCCGCCGATGTCGTCGAAGCCGAATCCGCAGAGGGCGGCGAAGACTCCGCCGATGATGGTGGTGTATCCGACGACGTACACGAACTTGGTGACGATGTCGAACTTGTCGGAGACTTCTCCGGACTTAACGCTCTTTCCGAATGCAAAGTACACCAACGCACAGATGAGGGATCCGATTCCGAGGATGACCCATCCGATGACGTGGTCGTTCATCTCGTCATCTACGACTCCGCAGATGATGGTAAGGAGGGCAGAGATGATCATCAAGATTCCGACGATCCACAGTGCCGTTCCTGCAGTCTTAGTGTTGTCAAGGAATGACATAGTTGGATTATTACATTATCAGATATGAATACTATTCCCTCAGTGCCTCGATTTATTGTATCGTCAGGACGGAAAAAAGACCAACGGACTGCATTCATCGGGCACCCGTATGTTCTCTGGAGGATAACGACATAGCCATACATCGGAATATGCATGCATCGGGATGTCGAAGACGACGTATCATCCGATATAGCCAGACGATGGATCTTGTGACTTGACCCATACGTATCGACCGTCCGAGGGGCATACATCTGCATCCGACCAACCCATACCGATGCTGGCACATCCCATAATCGACATCCGTCGAAACCCACCGTCAGTATCGGATGTACGATTCAGTACCTGGTGTCGGAACGTACTACAAGTATAGATACGACATGATAACCGTGTCGACAAAAAGAAAAGAAACGATACAATCCGCTTATCCTTTTTATAGTGCCTCGACATCCATACGGCCGGAGAAGATGATCGGAAGGAGCGACCTCAATCTGGAGCGTTTCGCAGGACGCTCATGGGCCAACATGCTGCTGATAGGGATACTTTTCATCATATTCGGCATCATCATGGCCGTGTGCGGGACGGACTCCGTGAACCTCGTCATAGAGATCGGCGGGGCCCTCCTGATCGTTTTCGGGATCGCCGATTTCATATCCTATTCCGACATCACGCGCGCCGGCACCGTCGCGCTGATCGCAGGCATCGTCCTGATATCCCTCGCCGCCCTGGTCGGAGGGGCCCTGATCCTGGGGGCCGGGGTGGTGTTGGCAGGTGTCCTCATGATGTGCGGCACCAAGAGGTTCCTCGGGTTCAACCTCGACAGGGGTACCCGCAGGAGGAACCAGGTCTGGGGACTGGTCCTCATGGCCGTAGGGGTGGTACTCGCCGCCGACCTGGCCGGCATGGCGGATGCGGTGATGGTCATCGGCGGGATACTCGTGATGATAGCCGGCGTCCTGCATCTGATAAACGCACTCGATATGATGGGCAGACTTTGACATCCGATAGGTGACAGACATGGAAGGGAAGGACAATGCGGTGACGGGGCCTCTTCTGGCCGTCGTACTGGTGGCGCTGGGCGTCATAGCGATAGTGGTCAAGGCCGGAAAATTCGTCTCGGACAGGGACTTCTTCAACGCCGTGGGGATCCTCGTCCTCATCGGCGGGATCTACCTGATATACAAGGGTGCGAGGACCGACGGTCCGAGGGACATGATCTTCGGCGGGTGCATGCTCGCGGTGATGGGATTCGTCCTCTACGTGACGGACGGCCCCGGTTTCCTGATCTTCTGGCTGGCCGTGATCGTGGTCGCCGAACTGGGTCTGAAGCTGTTCTTCATGATGCCCCTCCCCGTGATAAACGTGAACTTCGGAAGCGTCGCCGCGGAGAAGACGACGGGCGTCGGCCTCGTGGCCGCCGCCGTGGTCCTGGCCCTTCTGGAGGACTACGTCTGGGACTGGTTCATGTACCTCTTCGGACTGGTCCTCATATCCGTCGGAGCGCTGTATCTGGCACAGTCCCGTTCCGGGTCCGAGGGGAAGGCCGTCGGGAAGCGCTGAACCATAGTAATAAAACCCTCCACCCCATTCCCTTTCCCCGATGGGAAAAGACTCAGAGCCGCCGGTAAGGGCGGCCAGGAGCGGCAGGGCTACGGCCGAACAGCTCGCCGACAAGCAGCACGAGATATCGGTCACGGAGTTTTTCGAGAAGAACAAACAGATCCTCGGGTTCGACTCCCGCGCCAAATCGCTCCTGATGGGCGTGAAGGAAGCGGTCGACAACTCGCTCGACGCCTGCGAGGAGGCGGAGATCCTCCCGGACATCGTGGTCAAGGTCACGAAGGTGGGCGAGGAGGAGTACACGGTGTCCATCGAGGACAACGGTCCCGGGATCGTCCACCGCGCCATGCCCAACGTCTTCGGGCGTCTTCTGTACGGGTCGAGGTTCCATGCCATGCGTCAGTCCAGAGGACAGCAGGGTATCGGGATATCCGCCACCGTCATGTACGCCAACGTGTCCACCGGGAAACCGGCCCACATCGCCTCGAGGATCGAGGGGGAGGAGGAGGTCGCGTGGGAGATGGACATCGCCGTCGACACCAAGACCAACCGCCCCATAGTCACCAACGACAGGGCCTTCCCCTGGATGGACAAGGCCCACGGTACGCTCATAGAATACACCACCAAGGGACGCTACGTGACCGGGAAGCAGTCCATCTTCGAGTATCTGAAGGAGACGGCCATCGTCAATCCGCACGCCCGTATCGAGTTCCACGACCCGGACGGGAAGACCTGGACCTTCGAAAGGGCCACGGAGACCATGCCGCCCAAGGCGGCGGAGATCAAACCCCATCCCGCCGGCATGGAGATCGGGGACATGATGGGCTACTCCGCCCAATCCTCGCAGAAGACGGTGAAGGATTTCCTGAAGAACGACTTCTGCCGGATGACGGACAGGCTCGCCTCCGAGGTCTGCGGGAAGGCCGGGGTGGACCCGAAGTCCAGACCCCAGGACCTGGGGAGGGAGGGCAGCATGAAGCTCATCTCCGCCATCGCGGACACGAAGATCATGGCTCCTCCGTCCGACTGCCTCTCCCCCATAGGGGACGTCCTGATCAAGAAGGGCCTCATGCACATCCTGGACGGGATGCGCCCCGAATACTACGCCACCCCCGTCACGAGACCCGCCCATGCGGTCAACGGGAACCCTTTCACCGTCGAGGCCGGGATCGTATACGGCGGGGAGATACCCTCCGACGGTCAGGTCACCATCATGAGGTTCGCCAAC
>OGLM01003096.1_pt1 | contig 14131 bp, 10 predicted proteins | sample 1572531 | NCBI WGS metagenome assembly OGLM01 (sample SAMEA2581909, study PRJEB24529) | metagenome | biome: Human gut stool | place: China | collected 2011 | reverse complement strand
GAGCGCATCCTTGGTAAGGATGAGGTCTCCAGTTCGAATCTGGATAGCAGCTCCACAGCGAAGCCACTTGAATCCTTGGGATTCAGGTGGTTTTTTTGTTTTTCCCAGTTCATCAAAATGCCCAAAACACGGCACTTCTTTCTCCATTCCGCTCATTGAAATTTTTAACAGGTTGCGATATAATTTGTTTAAGCAAATTGGTTATTTTCATAACGATTTCAGAGCAAATTGATTTGGAGGTAGATTCCTATGGCACGTTTTACTCTTCCCCGCGATCTGTACCACGGCAAGGGCGCGCTGGAAGCCCTGAAGTCCTTCACCGGCAAAAAGGCCATGATCTGTGTGGGCGGCGGCTCCATGAAGCGGTTCGGTTTCCTGGACCGTGCGGTCAGCTACCTGAAGGAAGCCGGCATGGAAGTCGAGCTGTTTGAAGGCATCGAGCCGGACCCCTCGGTCGAGACCGTCATGCGCGGTGCTGAGGCCATGCTGAAGTTCGAGCCGGACTGGATCATCGCCATGGGCGGCGGTTCCCCCATTGACGCCGCAAAGGCCATGTGGATCAAGTACGAGTACCCGGAGATCACCTTTGAGGAGATGTGCAAGGTCTTCGGCATCCCGCCGCTGCGCCGCAAGGCACACTTCTGCGCCATCTCTTCCACCTCCGGCACCGCCACCGAGGTGACCGCATTCTCCATCATCACCGATTACCAGAAGGGCATCAAGTACCCCATCGCCGACTTCGAGATCACCCCGGACGTCGCCATCGTCGATCCCGACCTGGCCGAGACCATGCCCAAGAAGCTGGTCGCACACACCGGCATGGACGCCATGACCCACGCCATCGAGGCTTATGTCTCCACCGCACACTGCGATTATACTGACCCGCTGGCCATCTTTGCCATCCGGATGATCCAGGGCGACCTGGTGGACAGCTACAACGGCGACATGGCCAAGCGTGATTCGATGCACAACGCACAGTGTCTGGCCGGCATGGCCTTCTCCAACGCGCTGCTGGGCATCGTCCACTCCATGGCCCACAAGACTGGCGCTGCCTTTGCAGACTACGGCGCACACATCATCCATGGTGCAGCCAACGCTATGTATCTGCCCAAGGTCATCGCGTTCAACGCCAAAGACCCCGAAGCCAAAAAGCGCTATGGCGTCATTGCCGATGAGATGAAGCTCGGTGGTGCCAATGACGACGAAAAGGTCCAGCTGCTCATCGCATACCTGCGCGGCATGAACGATGCGCTGAACATCCCCCACTGCATCCAGCACTACGGCCCGGATTCCTATCCCGCCGAGCAGGGCTTTGTTCCGGAGGAAGTCTTCCTGGAGCGTCTGCCGGAGATCGCCAAAAACGCCATCGGCGACGCCTGCACCGGTTCCAATCCCCGCCAGCCCAGCCAGGAGGAGATGGAGAAGCTGCTCAAGTGCTGCTACTACGACACTGAGGTCGACTTCTGATTAAAACCGACATTTTACAGACACTTTTACCTCTTTCCCATAACAGCAAAGCCGCAAGCCCTCAACAGGCCTGCGGCTTTGTTGTTTGATGGGCCCCTCAGGCGCTCCGCGCCAGCTCCCCTGACTGGGGCTGCCAGGCTTGCGCTGCTGCAGACGGCAGAGCGATGGATGCAAAAAACCGCCCTGACGGTTTCCCATCAAGGCGGTCTGAGCTGGAGCTGCTATCCAGATTCGAACTGGAGACCTCATCCTTACCAAGGATGCGCTCTACCAACTGAGCTATAGCAGCACAATCACAGCTCAATTATAATACCATAAACTCTGCCGCATTGCAAGAGTTTTTTGCAAAAAAATCTGGCATTTTGCATTTTTTCTGCCCAGATACAGAAAAACGGCTGCCGTTTTCCACGGCAGCCGTCTGCATTGTTGAAAATATCACTCGATAAGGCCGTTCAGCAGAGCCAGGCACTTGCGGCTGTGCAGCTTGCGGATGGCCTTTGCCTCGATCTGGCGGACGCGCTCACGGGTGACGCCGAAGTCGCGGCCCACCTCTTCCAGCGTGCGGGGACGGCCATCGTCCAGACCAAAGCGGAGACGGATGACCTTCTCTTCACGGGGAGTCAGGCTCTTGAGAGCCTGATTGATCTGCTGGGCCACCATAGCGCGGTCAGCAGCCTTGCCGGGAGCCTCGGCATTCTCGTCGGCGACGAAATCGCCCAGAGAGGAATCCTCTTCCTCACCCACGGGGCTCTCAAGGCTGGCGGGCTCCTGTGCCATGCGCTGGATCTCACGCACACGCTCGACGCTCATGTCCATGGCCTTTGCCAGCTCTTCCGGGGTGGGCTCGTGGCCGTTCTGGTAGACCAGCTGGTTGGTGGCCTGACGCATCCGGTTGATGGTCTCGACCATGTGCACCGGGATGCGGATGGTGCGGGCCTGATCCGCAATGGCGCGGGTGATGGCCTGACGGATCCACCAGGTGGCGTAGGTGGAGAAGCGGAAGCCGCGGTCGCAGTCGAACTTTTCAGCGGCCTTGATGAGGCCGATGTTGCCCTCCTGGATCAGGTCGAGGAAGGCCAGATTGTGGCCCACATGCTTCTTGGCGATGGAAACGACCAGACGCAGGTTGGCTTCGCTCAGGCTGCGGCGGGCGTTCAGGCCGTCGCGGCGGGTCTTCAGCAGCTCCTGACGGCGCTCCTCGGTCAGGGGGCCGTTCTCCACAGCCTCCATGGCCTCTTCCTCAGCGGCCTTTTCCTCGGCGTCCTCGCTGGGCTTCTCACTGCCCTCTTCGTCGATGTCCTCGGTGTAGCTGCGGCTGTTCTCATCCTCCTCGAACGAGAAGCGGGCGCTGTTCTTCTTGATGTACTCGGTCGCACCGTACTTCTGGCGGTCGGCCTGCAGGATGTGGGCAGCCTCGGCACCGGCGTGGATGCGCTTGCTCAGATCAACTTCCTGTTCCGCGCTCAACAGAGGGATCTGGCCGATCTGCTTGAGGTAGTTCTTGACGGGGTCGTCCAGCAGCTCATCCATCGCAGCCTTCAGGTCGGCAGGGTTCTCCTCGGCGGCCTCTTCCTCGTCGTCGCCGCCCAGACCCAGCTCGTCGCTGTTGTTCTCGGCGTTCTCCACCTCGGCGATGATGCTGTCCACGTCCAGATTCACATCGGCGTCGGCCTCATCCTCGATGATCTTGATGCCGCGCTCTTCAAGGAGCGTATAGAGCGTTTCCACATCCATCCTGCACTGTGCAGCCAAAGTTTTGGCCTCCTGTGCCGACAGGGTGCCTTCGCCTTTCGTCAACAGTTCCTTCAAAGTCATGCCCATTTCGCTCTCTCCTTCTCACTGCGGGGGAAGCGCCCCGCAAGTGAACTTGTCTCATAGTTTCGGCCTTGCTTCTTAAATCACAAGACCTCCGTTGACGCCGAACACCTGGCCGGTGATGTAGCCGGCGTCTTCTCCGGCGAGGTACAGCAGAAGCTTTGCCACCTCTTCGGCGGTGCCGAGACGGCCCACAGGGGTCTCTTCGGCCAATGCCGCTTTGTCCTCAGCAGTGAACGAGGCCATCATATCGGTGTCGATGACGCCGGGGGCCACGCAGTTCACGGTGATGCCGCTGGGACCTTCTTCTTTTGCCAGCGCCTTGGTCAGGCCGATGAGGCCCGCTTTGGCGGCGGAATAGTGTACCTCGCAGCTGCCGCCGGTCTGGCCCCACATGCTGCTCACGGTGAGGATACGGCCCGCTTTGCGGCGTATCATCCCGGGCAGGGCCAGCTGGCAGAGGTTGAACGCACCGGTCAGGTTGACGTCCAGCATCCGCTGCCACTCTTCCGGCGTGATGTCGGTGAACAGCTTCTGCTGGGCGATGCCCGCGTTGCTCACCAGCACATCCACCCGGCCCAGCGCCTGCTCGGCGGCGCGGAAGGCCAGCTCACAGCTGGCCCGGCTGGCCACGTCACACTGGACGGCCAGTACGCCCGGCAGCTCTTTTTGCAGGGCTGCGGCGGCCTCGGCGTTGGTGTGGTAGAACACTGCCACCCGGTAGCCCGCCGCATAGAATGCGCGGGCTGCTGCTGCGCCGATGCCCCGGTCACCGCCCGAGATAAGGACGGTGCGGTCCTTCGCTGCCGGGGCAGTGCTCTGGGGCTCTGCCGCAGGTTCCGGCTCGCGTTCCGGCTCCGATGCCGGCGTGTTCTCCGGCGCAGCGCTGACCGGCATTTCCCTCGTTTCCTGCACCGGCGGTGCGGCCACAGCCGCTTCTTCCGGCTCGGGCAGGGTCGGCCTGCGCTGTTCTTTCTTCGGCCCGGCGTCTGCAAGGTCAAATGTCAGCTCAAATTCGTCGTTGTACAAGAGTCAAACCCTCCTGTCCACTATTTTCGGCCGCAGCGCCTCTTCGTGTCAAAGCCTCTACGGCGGGAAAGGAAACAGCTTCCCCCACCCCGCCGGAGCTGCGCTCTGCTCACTTTTTCCGGTCTAGTCCGGCTCTGCGGCGCGCCCGGCGGCATTTGTGTGGTTTCGACAAGTTTCCATTGAATAATATAGCACAATCGGGCGAAAAAATAAAGTGGTCACCGGTGATTTTTTCACGCAGTTCCCACTTTTTTCACAGATTCAGGGGTTCACAGGCGGCTTCCAGAGGGGCTTTGCGGCCCGCCTGGCCCGCAGTGAAACGAAAAATTCCTGCAAAAGCTGCTGTGCCTCATCGGCCCGCAGTCCCTTCTCGATGACGGGGTGATGGTTGAAGGGCTGGGCGAAGAGGTCTGTCACCGAGCCGCAGCAGCCCGCCTTGACGTCGGCGGCACCGTACACCACCCGCTTGATGCGGCTGTTGATGATGGCGCCGCTGCACATGGGGCAGGGTTCCAGCGTCACGAACAGCTCACACTGCCACAGCCGCCAGCCGCCCAGCTTTTTGCAGGCCGCGTCGATGGCCAGCAGCTCAGCGTGGTGGAGGGCGTTTTTCTCCGTCTCGCGGGTGTTGTGGGCGGCAGAGATGATCTCTCCGTCCTTCGCCACTACCGCGCCCACCGGCACTTCGCCCAGCGCAGCGGCCTTCCGGGCCTCTTCCAGCGCCGCACCCATCAGCTCAAAATCGGTCATCCCATTCCCCTTTCTGCCAGCCGTGCGGCAAACACGAGGCAGTTATTTATAATATGTAACGCACTGCCGGGCCATACGCTCTTCGCTTTCTGGGCCGCCCAGCCGAAGATGAGTCCCATGCCCAGCGCATAGGCCCGGGCCGTCCAGCTGCCGTGCAGAGCCGCAAAAATCACCGCCTGCACCACCACAGCCCCCGCGCCGCCCAGCGGCTGCAAAAGATAGAGCGCCCCGCCCCGAAAGGCAAGCTCTTCCGCCAGAGGGGTCACAAGGCAGATGCGCAGCGCAGCCCACGCGAGGGCCGCGCCCTCGGGCAGAGCCGTCTTTTCCGCCGGGAGCAGCAGCTGTGCTCCCGCCGCCAGCAGCGCCCAGAGCACTGCCGCCTCGGCCAGGACCCGGCACTGAGCCGGAAAAGACGGCTTTTCCGTTTCCCTTATCAGTCTTTTCACGGCGCACCCTCCTGTCGGCGGACATTGTACCATATTGCCGCCCCGTTTTGCAAGCAGTTCTTCGTTCATTCGAAGAAATTTCACTCAAAAGATTGACATTCCGCCCGGCGTTCTGGTATACTTTGTACGACTTTTTTTATAGATTTGTCGTTTTACCAAAGACACACGATGAACGCACCCATGGAGGTACGAACTATATGATACGCATTCTTACCGATTCCGCATCCGACATCCTGCCCGCCGAGGCCGCGCAGCTGGGTGTGGACGTCATCCCCCTCAACGTCACCCTCGAGGATGGCACCGTCATCCGGGACGGCGTGGACCTGACTCCCAGCGAGTACTACGAGCACATGGCCGGCTGCAAAAAGCTGCCCACCACCAGCCAGCCCAGCCCTGAGCTGTTCGAAAAGTTCTATGCCGAGGCCGCTGCCGCCGGAGACGAGGTCGTGGGCATCTTCCTGTCCCATGAGCTGTCCGGCACCTATCAGTGTGCGAAGCTGGCCGCAGACCTGGCCAACGTGGACAACGTCCTCTTCGTGGACAGCACCAATGTCTGCCTCGGCGAGGGTCTGCTGGTGCGTCTGGCCGCACACCTGCGGGATGAAGGCAAGTCTGCCGTCCAGATCGCCGCCACCCTCGAGCACGCCAAGGAGCACCTGCACCTCGTTGCCGCCATCGACGACCTGAAGTATCTGCGCAAGGGCGGCCGTCTGCCCGCCGCCGTCGCCGTGGCTGGCGGGATGCTGGGCATTAAGCCCCTCATCACCATCAAGGAGGGCAAAGTCGCCATGGCCGGTAAGGCCCGGGGTCTGCCCGGCGCATACGTCGCCCTCTTCAAGAAGATAGAGGAGCTGGGCGGCGTCAATCCCCGTTTCCCCTCTCTGGCCGGTTACACCATCAGCACCCGCGAGGTGAACCCCATCCAGACCTATCTGGTGGACAATCTCGGCCTTCCCGAGCCGCTGGTGCGCCAAATCGGCTGCGTCATCGGCACCCACGCCGGTCCCGGTGCGTTTGGTCTGGCCTTCTTCGATAACGGGCTGGTCATCGACTAAGAGTATATAGGAAGAGGCTGCTGTGCATCTGCACGGCAGCCTCTTTTCGTTTTTACTTACAGCATATCCGTGATGAGCTTGCCCAGCAAAAGCACCAGCACCACGAGCATCATGGGGCGGATGAACTTTGCGCCCTTTCTCAGGGCGAAGTGGGAGCCGATGATGTTGCCGACGATGTTGCTGATGGCGCAGGGGATGCCCACCGGAAAGACCACCAGCCCGCTGATCAGATAGGTGAAGAGGCTGGCGTAGTTGCTGGCGAGGTTGAGCACCTTGGCGTTGCCGTTGGCGGTGCGCAGGTCAAAGCCCATCAGGCTGGTGAAAGCGATGATGGCAAAGGTCCCGGTGCCAGGCCCCACCATGCCGTCGTACAGACCGATGCCGAGGCCGATGCCCAGGGCCAGCAGGGCCTTTTTCAAATTCAGGGTGCCGTCGTCCCGGTTCTCGTCCGGGAGGTTGCGACGCCACAGGATGACGACTGCCGCGATGGGCAGGATGATGAACATCATCATCTGCAGCACCTCATCGCTGAGCATCAGAACGATGTGTGCGCCCAAGGCACTGCCCGCAAAGCTGCCGATGGCGGCGAGGATGCCGACCTTGAGGTTCATCGCGCCGTTCTTGAAGAAGCTGGCCGTGGCGAACGTCGTGCCGCAGGCGGCGCTGAATTTGTTGGTGGCGTAAGTATAGTGAGGCGGCAGGCCCGCGAAGAGATAGGCCGGCAGGCTGACGAGTCCGCCGCCGCCCGCTGCCGAATCGACAAAGCCCGCAAAGCCGGTCATGAACACCAGAAATGCCATCATCGGCAGGCTGATTTGAATACCCATTGTTATGATTCCCCTTAATATTCCTATTTTTTCCACGATTTTACTTGTACAGCTCACCCTCGCAGGCCAAAATCTGGTCGAGTATCATCCGGGACACCCGGGCGCCGTAGACCATGGAGGGATGGTCATTGTACTCGATGATGTCGTGGAAGTCCTTGTTCATCAGGACGATGACATACTCGCCGTAGGGGGTGTGGACGATGCCGCCGTCATTGCGGCAGGCGTTCATGCTGCCGCTCTTGCTGGCCACCCAGATGAGTTCCGGCTCGCCGGTCTCCTCGCAGTCGAGATAGAACTGAGGGAAGTCGTGGGTCAGCATGGTATTGTAGTGCTGCTGACGGAAGATGGCCAGCATCTCAGCGCTGGCCTCAGCGCTGACGAGCGTTCCCTTTGCCACCTGCGCAAACAGCGAGGCGTAGTCCCGGGGCGTCGTGGTGCCGAGGTCGTTGTAAATATCAAAGTGGAGCGGGTTGTGCAGGACGGTGTGGGCAAAGCCCATTTCCCGGATGCAGGCGTTGATGGTGTCCAGCCCCAGATAGTCGATGACCATGTTGGTAGCGATGTTGTCGGAGCAGATGATCATCATGGTGGCGGCGTCCTTAACTTTCAGACTTGCGCCCACGCCCAGCGCCCGGAGCATACCGGAACCGTCCACAAAGTGCTCGGGCTTGTAAGTGATTTTTTCCTCGAGGCTGGCTTTGCCCCGGCTGGCCTGCAGATACAGGGCTGCGAGGATATATGCCTTGATGGTGGAAGCCGTCTCAAATTCCTCGTCAGCGCCGATTTCGACCGTATGGCCGTGCAGGTCGTCCACAAAGACGCTCATCTTGCCCTGATAGGAATACAGCTCGGCGGCAATACGCTTTTCCAGCGTCATATTTTTATCCATTTTGGAATCTCCCTGTCGTTTTATACATTATTTAGAGGTTTTCTTCGAAGAACCGCCGGGCGTTGCGGTAGAAAATGGCCTCTACCTCGTCCTCGGTGAAGCCCTCGCGGTGGAGTGCGTCGGCCAGCAGCGGGAGCTTGGAACAGTCGTCCATTTCCAGCTTGCCGCCGATGCCGTCGAAGTCACTGCCCAGACCGATGATCTCAATACCGCCCACCTGCTTGAAGTGGGCCGCGTGCTTTGCCATCAGGGCCGTGGTGCTGCGGCAGAGCTTTTCTTCGGGCTGGTTGTCGAGGAAGCCGCTGCAGTAGTTCAGACCCACGAGGCCGCCCTTGTTGGCGAGGGCGCGGATCATCTCGTCGGTGAGGTTGCGGCAGTGGGGCGCGAGGGCGCGGCAGTTGGAGTGGCTGGCCGCAAAGGGGCGGGTGGAGTGCTCCACAATGTCCCAGAAGCCCTTGTCGGACAGGTGGCTCACGTCTGCGATGATGTGCAGACGCTCCATCTCAGCCAGGAACTCGAAGCCCTTTTCTTTCAAGCCCGTCTCGGTGTTGGGGGCGCAGGGCCAGATGTTGTGGCCCCCGCCGGGGACGACGTTGGGGCTGGCAAGCTCGTTCTCGTGGTTCCAGGTCAGGGTCATCATGCGGACGCCCAGCTCGTACATCCGGCGCAGCACGCCGATGCTGCCCTTGCAGCAGCCGCCCTCTTCGATGGTGAGCATTCCGCTGATCTTTCCCTCGGCGGCGTTTTTTCGGATGTCAGAGGGTTGATATACCGGTGCAATATCCTCCGGGTATTTTTTCATGATGCGTTTGAAGACGTCGATTTCTTCCAGCGCCGTCACCAGCGGGTCGGCACCGGGGGTCTTGTCGCCCAGATTGACAAAGGCGGCGAAGCACTGCAGCATATAGTCGCCCTTTTTCAGTTTCTGCAAGTCGATATGCAAATCATTCTGCGCAAAGCTCTTGGGCGTACCCGCCTTTTCGGCGTAGCGCAGCTCACTCAGGGTGTCACAATGTAGATCAAAGACTTTCATGGTTATCTCCTTTTAGAAAATACTCCCCACCGCATACAAACACTTCACCAGATCCTCCCGATACAGCGGGTCGCTCGGCTCAAGGCTGTTGATGACCACACCGCCGCTGGCGGCGGCACCGGTGGAGTGGATATACCGCCCTTCGCCCAGATAAAGCGCCACATGGCCGGGGAAGAAGAGCGCATCGCCGGGCTTTTTGTTCTCGAAAGCCACCTCATGCATCGGCCAGCCCTCGATGATCTTTGCGTCGCGGTAGATGAGCACACCGCACTGCATATAGGCGCTGCTGACAAGGCCCGAGCAGTCGATGCCCCGGCCCGACTTGCCGCCCCAGCGGTACTCGGTACCCATATACTTCTTTGCCTGCTCACAGACAGCGGCGCGGAATGCATCTTCGCTGCCGCCGTACCAGCGTGCCACAGCTTCTGGCACGAGCTTGTCTGCCGTCGTGTCCAGCGTCTCGGCCAGCGCGTCATTGAAGGCAAGGCCCTCTCTCTGGGAGAAGACCGCCGTCATCTCATATTTCACCGGCTCCAGCGCCACGTCTCGGACATAGCCCGTCCGGCCATCCGTCAGCAGAACTTTCGCCCAGCCCTTGTGGGCCTCGACCTCTTCGGCGGTCTCAGGCTGGCGGCGGAGAACGCCTCCCCGCTCCAATTCCATCATCCGGACGCCCTGCACCTTGGGCAGGCTGAGGACATCCGTAGCGCGGCCCACGAGAACGAGGTCTGCCCCCAGATACTCCCACAGCTCCTCCTCGCGGACAAACTGCAATTCCCGCTGATTTACATAGCCATGGTAGCCGTAAAAGCTGACCACTTCGGCCACATCGGGCGGAAGCTGGACGCCCGCAGCGGTCACGCCGCCGGGCGCAGTCCGCACCTGACAGGCCTGCCCATACAGGCCCTCATCTCCGATGGTGGAGACAAGACCCTCTTCGCCCTCTTTGATGGTCTGGGGCAGGTCGTAAATGGTGCCTACCGGCACCGAAAATAATGCGTATTTCATGGTTCGCTCCCTTCCAGCAGCTGCAGCAGCTCATCCGGCCGCATCGAGAGGATGGCACCATCGGCGGTGCCGGTCACGGTGTCGGCCAGCGACTGCTTGGCCTGCTGCAATTCCACGATTTTTTCTTCAATGGTATCCTGTGCAATGAGCTTATACACCTGCACCGGGTTCTGCTGGCCGATGCGGTAGGCGCGGTCGGTGGCCTGATTCTGGGCGGCGACGTTCCACCACGGGTCGTAGTGGATGACGATGTCCGCCGCTGTCAGGTTAAGGCCGGTTCCGCCGGCCCGCAGCGAGATGAGGAAAACACTCACCTCTCCCCCGTTGAACCGCCGGACCAGCTCCGCCCGGACTGGCTTCGGCGTCGAGCCCTGCAGCGTAAAGTGGCTGATGCCCTCGGCGTCCAGACGCTTTGCCAGCAGCTCGAGCATCGAGGTGAACTGGCTGAACAGCAGGATGCGGTGGCCGCCCTCCACGGCGCTGGAGACCAGCTCCACGCAGGCGTCCAGCTTGCTCGTTGGACCTTCATAATTTTCAAAGCAGAGCCCCGGATCGCAGCATACCTGCCGCAGCCGGGTCAGCGCGGCGAGAATTTGCAGTTTGCCCTGCTCGTCGCCGAGATCTGCAACGGCGGCCTGCACACAGGCATAATAGAGCTTCTGCTCATCCTCAGACAGAGAGATCTTTCGGACATATTCTTCCTTGGGCGGAAGTTCCTTGAGGACATCTTTTTTCAGCCTGCGCAGCAGAAACGGCTGTACTAGCCGCCGCAGTTGGGAAACCGCGTCCGGATTTTTGGACTTGAGGATCGGCTTTTCCAGCTTTTCGCGGAACGCATGGTTTGTGTAGAGATACCCGGGCATGAGAAAATCGAACAGATTCCAGAGCTCGCTGAGCCGGTTTTCGATCGGCGTTCCCGTCAGGACAAACCGCTGCCGGCACGAAAGGCGCTTGACGGCCTTGGACGCGAGCGTTGCGGCGTTTTTGATGTGCTGGGCTTCGTCGAGCACGCAGCAGTAAAATTGCAGCTTCGCATATGCTTCAATGTCCTGCCTGACAAGCTCATAGGACGTGACCCACACGTCGCATTCTGCGCCCGCAGCACGAAGGCGTTCACGCTCTGCAGCGTTTCCCAGAATCAGCTGATAGCGCAGCTGCGGGGCAAATTTTTGCAGCTCGTCTCCCCAGTTGTAGATCAGTGAGGCCGGACATATAACGAGATTTGGTACACCGGCGGTCTTTTGGGGGACGGTTGCTAAAAACGCAATCATCTGAAGGGTCTTTCCAAGTCCCATTTCATCCGCGAGAATTCCGCCGAAACCGTATCCCTCCAGTGTTTTGAGCCATTGATAGCCGATCTGCTGATAGGATCGAAGCTGTGCGTTCAGCCCCGATGGCAGGGCGTAGTCACTCTCGGAGAGCGTCTTGAAATTGCGGATCATGCTGCGCAGCTGGCTGTCGCGGCTGACCTGTATGCCGTCGCTTCCGGACAGCAGCTCGTCGAGATAGAGAGCGCGATACGCCGGAAGCGTCGCTTTGCCGCGGGCAAGCTCCCGACCAGTGAGCTGGAGCATCTGTGCCATTTCCGCAAGCTTTTCACACGACGAACCGTTCAGCTCCAGATACCGGCCGTCCGGAAGGCGGTGATATTTTCTGCGCAGCAGCATACTCCGGTAAAGCTCCGAAAGCTCCTCGGGCGGATAGCCGCCGGTGTCCAGCGTCAGTGTCAGAAGGCCGTCGGAAACGGAAAGGCCGACGCTGGTCGGTGCGGGCTGGAGACGCTTGCGGTTCAGGCGGTCACTGAAATAGACCTCGCCTCTGCGGCGGAAAGCGTCGATCGAACCGGTGAGAAAATCATAGGCCTCGTCCTCGCCCTGTAAAACGAACTGCTGTCCCTGCTGCTGAAAATAGCGCCGGACGAACAGCAGCGCGGCATTCTCTTCTTTTTTGTTTCGCCGCACACCGTTTGGCTCGGAGCTGTCGTCGAAAGCGATCGAATGGGTGTCGTACCGGAAGACCGGCTTGACAAGCAGCGTGTCCTGTTCCATATCAAAATAGAAGCAGACCGTGCAGGAATCGGGGATGTAGTTTTGTAAAAGATTCTGCGGATCTTCGATCTCGACCTGTCCGTCGAGCGCCGGCAGCACGCAGCCGCAGAAGGTCGGAAGATCCTTCCGCGCCAGATACATGGTCTGCTGCTTTGCTTCGAGCAGCGGGTAGATCTTTTCCCGAAACTCGCCCGAGCAGCGTAGAAGCTTGCCGCCGCCGAGCGCGTATAAGCTCCGGTAGCTGCCGAAAAAGCGGTAGGGGCAGGGCGTCTGGACCGTCAGCCATGCACCGCCGCCTTCTTCCGCAATTTGCAGACGAACCTGCGGATCGGCCTGCGTGAGCGTGAGCGGCTCGGAGCCTGCGCAGTCTACCGGTGCGTCCGACAAAAGATCAAACCACCGATCAAAGGAATCGCCGGTCAGCGTGATCTCGTTTTTTCGATAATCCGGAGGCTCGTAGCCCATATAGTAGGAAGAAGAACCGAGTGCGCGGTACCTGCCGTATTCGTTCATCAAAAGCCGGATCATGGCCTGCGCCTTCGGTTCAAACAGTTCGAGGTTATGCTCCAGCGTCAGTCCTTTTCCGTAGACGACTGTCCGGCGCTGGCTTACATTGTCCAGAAACTCCCGAATATTCTGCACGCTATACAGCCGGTCATACCCGACACGAAGGGAAAACGAAGGATATTCGGCCCCATATCCGGCGCGCAGCATCGCGGTCAAGCGGACGGGCTGCTGGGAAGGTTCAATCGATTCCTGCGTAATTTGCAGATAGCGCTGAAGCATCCACCGTGCACACGAGTCGCTGCCGGGCACAGACTCGTGCGGCGGCTCGCCTATATAGGCGATCATGGCGGCGGCAAGGTGCTTGCAGCGGCCAACGTCGGCGTAACGCGGGCAGGTGCAGCTGATGCGCAGCCGTCCTTCTGCCATTTCGGTGAAGCGCACCGTATATCGTTTGCTGCCGCGGACAGTGCAGCTGACATTCGTTTCTGGGCCGGCTTTCGTACACTGCATATCCGTAACCCGCCCCTTCCGGTAATATTCCATCCCGCGTTCAAAATCGGTGGCGGTAAACAATGATTTCACCTGATTCAGATCCATCCGGAAACTCCATTCTGCAAGATTGATACCGTGCAAGCGGAAAAACGCCCGGTTTCCGCTGCATTCGCGTCTTTTCGTTCAGTATAACAGAGAACCGTAGGAAAATCCATAGGCAACACACCGCAAGTGGGCATGAATTGTCCACCTGAAGCTGGAATTTGATTTATATCGTTCAAGAAATATTCGTGCTGTTTTGTCAAATAAATCTCGATAAATCCACCGCGTTTTCGCGCCCGTTTGGGTCAAATCTGGGTCAGGTCGCATGACTAAAGAAATGCGGCTGATTTTCGAGAAAGGAAAGTGGAACGATAAGCGGGATACTCCGGCGGCTGCGCCGCCTCCGTGCCGATTGCATTTTCTTATGTTTTCTGCATTGCATGCAGAAAAAGCGGCGCTTTTGCGCCGCAAAAATGCATTCGGTCGAACCACAGCGTTTCTCGCGCCACGTATGCCCAGCCAAAACAAAAAAGCCATTCCTTACGGAATGACTTTTTGTTTTGGTGGAGATAAGCGGGATCGAACCGCTGACCTCATGACTGCCAGTCATGCGCTCTCCCAGCTGAGCTATACCCCCATCGGCGAGAATTATTCTAACAGATTGCGGCGGAAATTGCAAGTGTTTTCTTCGAAAAATTTTAAAAAATCCGGAAGGGGCGAACG
>OGLM01003095.1_pt1 | contig 14132 bp, 9 predicted proteins | sample 1572531 | NCBI WGS metagenome assembly OGLM01 (sample SAMEA2581909, study PRJEB24529) | metagenome | biome: Human gut stool | place: China | collected 2011 | reverse complement strand
GTGACCTCCCCCGAGGCCCGGGAAAACCTGGTGAAAAAGACCGTGGAAAAGTTTGGCCGGGTGGACATCCTTATCAACGGTGCCGGCGGCAATATGCCCGGGGCCACGATCGCGCCGGATAAGACGATCTTCGACCTGGATTACCGTCCGGTGAAGGGATTGAAACTCTACACGCAGTTCGGCCTGCAGGTCGACAACTCCGCGACCGAGAAAATGGCGCAGGAAAACACCTACTTCACCCGCAAGTATCAGCTCAAATCAATGGTGGATCAGGTAGTGCGCCTGCCGAAAGGCGGCGTAATCCAGAACTGGAACGGCGACCTCTCGCAGTACAACTGGAAAGCGCAGGCCGAATATGCGGGCACGTTCGGCGGAAAGCATGAACTGGACCTGATGGCCGGTCTGGAGATGCGCGGCGTAACCAACACGACCGTACACACCAAGGGATTCGGATACGACCACAAAACGATGACGACCAAACCGATCAACGTACCCGAAGACAGCGACCTGCTGGACGACGAGAGTTTCAGGCAGTATACGAAAAGCTTCTACGAAAACCGCTACATGTCGTACTTCTTCACAGGGTCGTACACCTACGACAACCGCTACACCGTTTTCGGTTCGATGCGCTACGACGGCACGAACCTCTTCGGCGTGGACCCCAAATACAAGTTCAACCCGATGTGGTCCATCTCGGGCGCATGGAGCATCAACCGCGAACGGTTCCTGCGCGACGCCCGGTGGCTCGACAACCTGCGTCTGCGGGTATCCTACGGCGCCCAGGGCAATATCGACCGCACCACCTCGCCCTACATTCTCGGTACGTGGAACAGCACCTCGCTCGGCGGAGCGAGCGAAGACCGCATCGACGTAACGTCGCCGCCCAACCAGAACCTGCGCTGGGAGACGACCTATTCGTGGAACACGGCCCTCGATTTCGCTGCTTTCGAACACCGTATCGGCTTCACGTTCGAACTCTACGGACGCCGAAGCAAGGACCTGATCACCACGCGCACGATCCCTTCGGAGACGGGATTCATCTCGACATCGAGCAACTACGGCGAAATCTCAAGCAAAGGTATCGAATTCACGCTCAACACGGTGAACGTCCGCACGCGAGACTTCCGCTGGGAGACCTCGATCAACATCGCCCACAACACCGACAAGGTCGAAAAGGTGCGTATCGACGACAACAGCTGGAGCCCCTCGCTGCAAGGCTATTCGTCGGGCGCCGTGTTCGCCATCAAAACCGCCGGGCTGGACGCAAACGGCATTCCGATGTTCTGGCGCGACGGAAAGAAGATCTCGCTCCAGGAGTTCGTCGGTTTCCGCGTGGAAGCCAGCGACCCCTGGGGACTGGGAATTCCGGAATATTTCGAATACGGTCCGGCGATGAATGTATCGCAGAAGGACGTGCGCGGCTACCTGACCTACGTCGGTTCCCGCAACCCGGATGTGACGGGAGGTTTCAACAACCGGTTCTACTACAAGAATTTCGACCTGGCGATCTCGTGCAACTTCGTTTTCGGACAGCTCATGACGCGCTCGCCCTTCTACAACCCCGCGCAGACCAACCCCGGGCAAAACTACACCACCGAAATGAACAAGGTGTGGTCGCCGTCCAACACCTCGGGAACCTATCCTTCGCTCACGGGCAACCTGCAGGCCGACGGTTCGGCCTGGGGCGACTGGGACGAGAATCCCGATCCGTACAGGGTCTATTACTGGATCATGGACAATTTCCCGACAAACGTCAACCTGTTCAACAGCCTCGACATCTGGAACAGGAAGATCAACTACTTCCGCGTGAACAGCATCCGGCTGGGATACTCCTTCCCGCAGCGAATCACACGCAAACTCCACATGGCCGGATTGCGCGTGCACTTCGAAGCCCGCAACCCGCTGGTGATCGCCACGAACTACGACGGCTATTTCGATCCCGAGACCTACGGCAACATCTATGCGCAGCCGATGGCGCGCACCTACTCGGTCGGACTGAACATTACCTTCTAATACGTTGAAAAAATGAGAAAAAACGCATATATCCTGCTTGCCGCACTGGGACTCGCCTCGTGCAACTACCTGGAAATCGAGCCTGTCGGAAAGGTGATTCCCCACAAGACCTCGGAATACCGGGCGCTGCTCACCGAGGGTTACAGCCGGTTTCCCTACACCAGTTCGAAGGCCTACACCGGACTGCTGTCCGATGAGGTCGGCATGTTCCACGAAGGCAACTTCTTCGACAGCAGCGACGCCATAGCCCTCTCCTACAACTACACCTGGCAGTACGAAACGCAGATGTGGGAGTATCCCTACCAATATTATTACCGCGCCGCCTTCCAGGCCAATGCCGTGATCGACGGCGTGGCGGACGCGGACGACGACTCCTCGGAAGACAAGCGGCAGATTCTCGGCGAAGCCTATGCCATGCGCGCTTACGCACACTTCGATCTGGTGAACCTCTACGGGAAGCCCTACGATCCGCAGACCGCTTCGACCGACCGGGGCGTACCCCTGTCCACCTACATCGACATCGAGCAGAAATACCGCCCGACGAACGTCGCCGCAGTCTACCGGCAGATCGTCGAAGACATCGAGGCCGCCGAAAGGACGATGACCCTGGAGAAACAGGAGAGTCCGACGCTCAACTACCGGTTCTCGCTCGATGCGCTCGCCGCCTTCAAGGCACGCGTCATGCTCTACATGCGCAACTGGCAGGCGGCTTACGATGCAGCGACGGGCCTGCTGCCCAAATACGAACTGGTGGATTTCAATGCCTCTCCCGAAAGCGGCGACCTGCCGTGGAAAGCGACCTCTCCGGAAGCCATATTGGCCTGGGAACGCCCGTTCGGCGGCGGAAACGGCGATCTGCGCGGCGCCAGCATCCTGTCGGACAAGATCCTCGGGCTGCTGGACGAAGCGACGGACAACCGCCGCAACTACCTCAACCCGGTGAATGCCTACGACGAAAACTGGACGCCGACGCTGCCGGGATACTGCGTGAACCGCTCGTCGTCGGACCGCGTGTCGATCCGCATCGCCGAGATGTACCTCATCGCCGCCGAAGCCGGCTCATACCTGCCTGCGGAACTGGAAAAGGCCAAGGGATACCTGCTCGACCTGAAGGCCAAGCGGCTGAAACCCGAGGCGATGGAGACCCAGCGCACGAAGGTCGGAGCGATGGATGCGGAGCAGCTGCGCAAAGAACAGCAATTGCTGCTGGATTACGCCCGGATGGCCGTGACTGAGGAAAACGTGGGCCTGCTGGCAAAACAGGCCCTTGCCGCCCGCAGTGCGGTGGCTGCCTCTACGCTGGCGGAGGAATACCCCCGCGATTTTGCCCGCATCATCGGCCTGCACACCTACTCGCAGTCGCCGCGCCGGGCTTACGATATCACCCTTACCGGAAACTGGGTCGAACGGGGCGGCTTCCGGTTTGAAGAGTTTATTCTGACACCCCGCAGGGAGGACGCTGACCATGGCCGAACCGAATAAAATGCTGGAAGAGACCGCAAACTATCTGCTCAACCACTGCTTTGTGCTGGGCGGCGTGGAGGATCAGCGGGCAAAATACCTCTATGTGCAGGATCATCTGCCCGAGGTGCGGGCCGTGTTCGCGCCGCTGGGCTATGCGGTAACGCTTTACCCGGCTCCGCTGCAGGCTGCGGCGCTGGTCAACGAGCATGAGGGCAGCCAGGCCCGGCTCCTGAAATACGAGAGCATCCTGCTGCTGGTGCTCCGCCTGCTCTACCTGCAAAAGCGGGAGAGCCTTGCCGCCAGCGCCGATCAGGTGCTGGTCACGGTGGAAGAGGTGCAGACGGAGCTGCAGAAGATGAACCTGCCCCGGCGGCTGGACCAGCGCACGCTGGAGGAGCTGATGCGCACCCTGCGCAGGTATAATCTGGCCCGCCCGGTGGGGCGGCTGACCGGTCTGGACAGCCGCATCGAGGTGTTCCCCACCGTGCTGCTGGCCCTGCCGGACGCAGACCTTGCCGATGCCGCCGCCGAGAGCAGCCGCACCCGGGAGGAACTGGCCCTCTACGAGCGGCCTGACGGGGATGCCAGCGGGGAGGAAGAAGAATGATCGAATTAAAGCGCCTGAAGCTCATCAACTGGCACAACTTTGAAAATGTCACCTTCGATTGTGCCCGTCTGACTTATATGATCGGTGTCAACGCGGTGGGCAAGACCACCATTCTGGATGCCATCCGCTACTGCCTGACCACCAACCGCAATTTCAATGCCCTGGGCAATAAAAAGAGCGGCCGCACCCTGCAAGGCTCCGTCCACGCCAAGCAGCGCGGCGAGAACGCCTACCGCCGCCCCGGCCGGACGGTGGCCTATATCGGTGCCGAGTTCTGGGACAGCGCCAAGCGGACGCCCTTCGTCATCGCGGTGCGCGTCGAGTCCGAGGGCCCCATGCAGGAGCTCCACCCCGGCGACCAGACCTGGTACATCTCCGAGGACGGCATCACGCTGGAAAAGCTGCCCTTCCTCGACCCGCGCACCGGGGCCCCCAGCGCCAGAGAGGATTTCAAGCCCGCCGTGGGCCGGCTCTCCTATACCCGCAGCCCCAGCGAGGCGCGGGACCGCATCTGCCGTGCGCTGGGTATCGGCCGCGCGTCCAGCCCGCTGGGCAAAAAGTTCAATGAGGTGTTCCAGATGGGCACCAGCATGGACGAGATCCCGAACTTCCGGGAATTTCTGTATCAATACATCCTGCCCCAGCCGGAACTGGATCTGGACGCGCTGCAGGGCGACCGGGTGGAGCTGGAAAACCTCCACGCCGTGCTGGCCGAGGCGCAGACCCGCGCCGCCGCGCTGGAACAGATCGTGGAATACGGCCGGGAAGCCGCATCCAGAGAGACGGACGCCCTGGTCAACCGGGGCGCGGCCCTGCTGGCCCGCGCCGAGGCCGACGCCGGAGAAGACGCCGTCTGGCAGGGGCATCTCGACGCCGGACGCCGCCAGCTGGCCGAGCGGAACGCCGCCTATGAAGCGGCCAAGAACGCCGAGGCCGAGGCCCGCCGGGCCTATCTGGCCGCCCATGGGGCAGCTTCGGCCAGCGGCGAGGGCCGTGCGCTGGACGCCATGACCGAGGAACTGGCCCGCAGGAAGACCGCATTGGATGCCGCCGCCCGGAAGGTGGCGGCGCTGGAACAGACGGCGGATGCCGTCACGAACCTGCTGACGGTGCTGGCCCGCAGCGGCTTCGGGGTCGAAAAGGCGCTCTGGCCGGTCGCTCTGACCGCGGAACAGCTGCCCGCGCTGACCGAAGCGCTGGACCGGCTCGAAAAGCCGCTGGAAGAGCAGTATTTTGCCGCGCGGCAGAACGCCGCCGACCTGGCCCGCGCGCAGGAAGAAAAGCGCGCCGAGCTGGACGCGGTTTCGGGCGGCAAGTGGGTCTACCCCCACGGCGATGCCGCCACCAGAGTCCGCGATGCCGTCAACGCCGAGCTGAAGAGCCGGGGCATGACGCCGGACGCAAAGATCTTCTGTGAGCTGCTGAACGTGGCCGACGAGAGCTGGCAGGACTGCGTGGAAGCCTGCCTCGGCGACCGCCGGTTTGATATCCTCGTCCCTCCCAACCACTACGCCGCCGCCAAGAGCGCCTTTGTGGCGCTGGGCGAAACGGTCGGGCCCATCAGCCTGCTGGATACGCCGGGCATCCGCACCGCCAACCGCCGCGCGGAGACCCGCCCGGCTGACAGCCTTGCCGCTCAGGTGGAGAGCGAGAACCCGCTGGCCGCACAGTATGCGGACACCATCCTCCGCCGCATCGTCTGCTGCGAGACGCCGGACACGCTGGAACACTTCCCGGACAGCGCTACCCGCGACCTGCTGCGCCACCATCCGTTCCGGCTGGAACGCCTGCGCCGACCCCAGCGGTACATCGGTCTGGACGCCCGCCGCGTCCGCGCCGGTGCGCTGGAAGAGGAGCTGACGGCTCTTGGTGAACGCCGCCGCGAGGCCGTGCAGGCCGAACGGTCGCTGAAAACGGCCTACGACCAGTACCAGAACATCCTGCGCGGCCGCGCACTGGAAACGCTGGCCGGCCTGTGGGAAGGCCGGGACGCCCTTGCTGCCGCCAAAGCCGACTATGCGGCACAGGCCCAGAAGCTGGCCGACTGCCGGGAGAACCCGCTGCTGCAGGAGCTGTATCGGGAAGAGGAGACCCGCGAAGCCGCCTGGGAAGCAGCCCGCAAGGCAGTGGAACAGGCAGGCGGCGATATCCGCGTCTGTGAAAAGCAGCTGGCTTCCTGCGCGGCAGAGCAGGGCCGGGCCGTGGCCGCAGCGCAGCAGAGCGCCGGGGCGGCCCAGACCTTCTTTGAAAAATATCCGCTTCTGGAGCCGCTGGCGCAGGAGCGCAAAAAGGGCCTCATGACCGGGGGCCGCACAGCCCGCGCCGCTGCCCAGGCGGCCGAAAAAGCGCAGACCAAGCTGGACGACACCCTGCAAAGCTACCTCACCGCCACGCTGGAACCGGCCCAGAAGGCGTACAACGAGCGGTACGTCTGCGATTATCCGCTGGGCCTTGCGGGCATCGAGCAGTACCGCGCCCAGCACGAGAGCCTCGTCCGCATCGACCTGGAGCGCTATGCCGCCCGCCTGGACCAGGCCCAGCGCGACTGCAAGGACCGCTTCCGGAAAGATATCCTCTTCCGGATGAAGGACGACATCTTCAACGCCCGCCGCCAGTTCCGGGAGCTGAACAAGGTGATGGAGCAGCTGACCTACGGCGAAGAGGTCTACCGCTTCGAGCTGGAACCCAGCCGCGACCCGCAGCTGGCCGCGTTCTATCAGGTCATCGTGGACAAGGGCAACCAGCAGATGACCGACACCGACTCGCTGGACAACCTCGCCGCCACGGCCGACCCCGTCTACGAGCGGCAGGTGGATGAGCTGATGGAAAAGATCATGGCCGACGTGGACGAGAACACCCGCGCCCGGCAGGAGGGCCGCAGCACCTCCGGTGCCACCCTGTCCGACTATGTGGATTACCGCACCTATCTGGACTACGACATCAAGGTCACGAACACGGTCTCCGGCCAGCAGGCGTATCTGTCCCGTGTCAGCCGCGATTCCTCCGGCGGCGAGAATCAGGCCCCGTTCTATGTGGCCATCTGCGCTTCGCTGCTGCAAATTTATCAGAAGAGCGAGAACAGCATCCGTCTGGTCCTGCTGGACGAGGCCTTCAGCAAGATGACCAGCGACCGCATCCGCCCCATGATGGAGCTGTTCCGCCGTTTGCAATTGCAGGTCCTGCTCATCTCCACCGTCGAGAAGAGCACGGCCATCCAGCCCTATTGCGACATCACCTATTCCATCGTGCGCCATGGCGACGCCAACGCCATCGCGCCGTTTTACCGGCTGACGGCCCCGCAGCCCGCGCCGGAGAAGGAGACTGAACCATGAGCGATACCCTTGCAAAATTCTGGCTGTTTGCCACCCACTGGACCAAGCTCGACACCTTCGACAACGAGGACGAGCTGAACGACGAACTGGAGCTGCTCCAGCGCCAGAGCCTGCCCACCAAAGTCCGCACGATGAAAAACAAAGAGGGGAAGGAAGAACTTGTCCTCTACGTCAAGCAGGCCGACCGCGATTATGCCCGCTACTGCACCGGCTGGCGCCCCGGCGGGATGATGTAAAAAGGAGATCTTATGCCAAAGCACCCCATCCAATTGTCCGATCACTTTACTGAGTCCCGGCTGATCCGGTTCGTGCTGCCCTGCATCGGCACCATGCTGTTCACCTCCATCTACGGCATCGTGGACGGCCTGTGCGTCTCGAACTTCGTGGGCAAGACGGCCTTTGCGGCGGTCAACCTTATCATGCCGCTGCCCATGCTCATCGGCAGCGTCGGCTTTATGCTGGGCACCGGCGGCAGCGCCATCGTGGGCATCACGCTGGGCGAGGGCGATGGAAAAAAGGCGGACGAACTTTTCAGCCTCTTCCTCAGTTCGGCCCTTGCAGCGGGCATCGTGTTCAGCGCCGTTGGTCTGGTCATCCTTGAGCCGGTGGCGGAGCTGCTGGGCGCAAAGGGGGAGATGCTGGACTATGCGCTGCGGTATGGCCGCATCCTGCTGGTTAGCCTGCCGACTTTTATCTTGCAGAACATGTTCCAAAGCTTTTTCGTTACGGCCGAAAAGCCCCACTTGGGCTTCGCTTTCACCGTGGGCGCGGGCTGCACCAACATGGTGCTGGACGTTGTGCTGGTGGGGGTGCTCCGCTGGGGCGTCGAGGGTGCCGCGGTCGCGACCTTCCTCAGCCAGATCGTCGGCGGCCTGCTGCCGGTGTTCTATTTCCTGGACCGGAACAACACCAGCCGCCTGCACCTGAGCCGGACGAAGTTCCATGGCTGCGTTCTGCGGAATGCCTGCATCAACGGCTCGTCGGAGCTGATGACCAACCTCTCCATGTCGCTGGTCAACATCCTCTACAATTACCAGCTCCTCCGCTTTGCGGGCGAGGACGGCGTGGCGGCCTACGGGGTCATCATGTATGCGGCCTTCCTCTTTGTGGCCGTCTTCGTGGGTTATGCCGTCGGCAGCGCCCCCATCGTCAGCTACCACTACGGTGCCCGCAATCACCGGGAGGTCCACAACCTTTATTCCATGAGCTTCCGCCTCATCGGTGTGGTGGCCGTCGTCATGACCATTGGTTCGATGTTCCTCATCCCGCATGTGGCCCGCATCTTCGTGGGCTACGATGCCGGGCTGCTAACACTGACCACCCACGCCTTCCGGCTCTATGCGCTGAGCTTCCTCATCATGGGCTTCAACGTCTATGCGTCGTCCTTCTTTACCGCGCTGGGCGACGGTGTGACGAGCGCCCTCATCTCCTTTTTGCGCACCCTGTTGTTTCAGGTGGCGGCGGTCTTCGCACTGCCGGCGCTCATGGGAATGGATGGCATCTGGCTGGCCGTCACGGCCGCCGAGCTTGCCGCGCTGGGGGTGAGCGTGTATATGTTCGTGACAAAAGATCGGAAATTCCATTACCGTCATGTGTGACGCGCCATGACAACGAAAGCCGCCGGGGCCCCGGCGGCTTTCGTTATCATTCAAACGTATACTCAACGAACTCGCAGTTCCGGATGCCGAAGGCGGCATACTCCTCGTTGGTCATATCGTAAAAGTAAGACCGCACCACGCGGGCGATGCCGTTGTGGGCGACCAGCAGATAGGTCTTGCTCTCGTCGGCCCGCAGCTCGTCCAGCAGGTCGTAGATGCGCTGGGCCAATTGCAGCATACTCTCGCCGCCGGAGTAGCGGTCGGCGAAGTGGGTCTTGGAGACTTTGAACTCGGCCCCATCGCGGGGCGTCCCTTCGTAGCGGCCAAAGCACTGCTCCCGCAGGCGGGGTTCCGGGCGGGCCGGGATGCCGGTGGCCTCGGCGATGGCCAGAGCGGTGTCGGCAGCGCGGGACAGGGGAGAATACAGGATCTCGTCAATGTGGACCCCGCTGTCCCGGACATTGGCCCCCAGCGCAGCGGCCTGCGCCCGGCCGCGGGCGGTCAGCGGGCTGTCGGTCATGCCGCAGATCTTGTTTTCAACGTTCCAGACGGTCTCGCCGTGGCGGGTAAAATATAAGTTGTGCATAGAGGCTCCTTCAAAGTCTGATGAGGGTATGGTGGTCGAGCCGGACGGTGTCGCCCTCGTCGATGCCAAGGCGGGTCAGCTCAGCGTCCGGGTAGGCGATGACCCGGCGCTCGCCGGTCTCGTCCTCCAATAAGACATCGCAGCAGACGGGCTGCCCTTCCGGCAGCTCCTCGCAGCCGTACAGCTGCTCGTCGATGCGCAAAACGCGGTATGTCATACAATCTTCCTCGAAAAATACAGTGTTCTCGTTTTACAGATGATTCTCCCGGCAGGGGAGAACGTGGTATTCTTATTATAAAGCCCCGATGCGCTGCCGTCAACTTGACAGCCCGGCGCCGGGGCTGATACAATAGGACAAAATGGTTCCACACGACGCCAAAAGGAGAGAAGAGCTTGAACATTACAGAATTGCGCTATCTGGTCGCCATCATGCAGTGGGGGTCGGTCAGCGCTGCGGCAAAGCAGCTGTATGCGGCCCAGCCCAACATCAGCAAGGCGCTGAAAAATCTGGAAGAGGAGTATCACATCCGCATCTTTGAGCGCTCCTCCACCGGCATGATCCCCACCGAGCAGGGGCGGCGGTTCATCGAGCAGGCCGAGCGGGTGCTGGAAGATGTGGACCGCCTGAGCCGGAGCGTCGAGGAAGAGCAGGAGCGCTGCGCGGAGCTGCGGGTGATGCTGCCCCATGCGACCTATGCGTCCTATGCGGCGGTGGATTATCTGGAACAGGCGGTGCATCTGGAGCGGGTGCACATCCACATCCGGGAGGGCGGCTCGATGGAGGCGCTGGATTTCGTGCTGCGGCGGGGCTATCACCTGGCGCTGCTGCGCTATGCGGTGGAGGACGATGAGCACTACACCCACTACTGCGCCCGGCGGGGGCTGAAGATGGAGCCGGTGATGGACTTCGAATATCAGCTGCTCACCAACCGGGACGGCCCGCTGGCCCGGCACGAGGTGCGCGACCTGACCGAACTGAACCAGTATATGGAGATCCGGCACGACGACTTTCAGCTGCCCGGCGAGGAGGGCGGCGACGGTGTGCGCTGGCATGTGAACCAAGCCCGGCGTATCCATGTGTATGAGCGGTGCAGCCAGTTTTCGATCTTGCAGCGGCTCCCGTCTGCGTATATGTGGGCGTCACCCATGCCCCGCAAGGCGCTGGAACAGTATCATCTGGTGCTGAAGAAATGCCCGGCCCAGCGCCAGCAGATGCGGGATATCCTGGTCTATCCGGACAAGGGTGGCCTGCGGGCGGAGGAACAGGCGTTTGTCGATCTGCTCCACAAACAGGCGGCCCAGACCATGAAATGAGAAGCCGCCGGCAAAGAAGCGGCTAAAGTTTTGGCTCCGGAATTGATAAAAATAGAGAAATGTGGCAAAGAAACGAAACCGAAAATTCGGTTTCGTTTCTTTTTTGCTGGCTTTTCGACAAAAAACGGACCGGACAACGGTAAAAATTCTTAGCAGGTATATCGGATACGATATACCCCTATGCTGGAAAAATATTGTGCAGATGATGAAAAATATGTTACCATGAGGCCAGAGATCGGGAGCTGCCCGGCGGCGGAATGGGGCCGCGGACAGCACCGAAAAAAGGAGGTTTCTGGTATGATCAGTTTCTTGCTCTGTCTGGCGCTCTTGATCGTGGGCTACTTCGTCTACGGTAAGATCGTAGACAACACCTTCGGCCCGGACGACCGCGAAACTCCGGCTGTGCGCATCAACGATGGCGTGGACTATGTCGTGATGCCGCAGTGGAAATTGTTCCTCGTCCAGCTGCTGAACATCGCGGGCCTCGGCCCCATCTTCGGCGCCATGCAGGGCGCTCTGTGGGGGCCGGTGGTCTTCCTGTGGATCACCTTCGGCACGATCTTTGCGGGCGGTGTCCATGACTACTTCTCCGGCATGATGAGCGAGCGCAACGACGGCGCTTCCATCGCCGAGATCACCGGCAAATACCTTGGCCCGGTGATGCAGAACGTGATGCGTGTCTTCTCCGTGGTCCTGCTCATCATGGTGGGCACGGTGTTTGCGGTCGGCCCTGCGGGCCTGATCGTGGAGCTGTGCAGCCAGAGCGGTGCATCCGGCGTGTTCACTTCGCTGCTGTTCTGGCTCATCCTCATCCTGGTGTATTACTTCATCGCGACCTTTATCTCCATTGACGCGGTCATCGGCAAGATCTACCCCATCTTCGGCATCTGCCTCATCATCATGGCCATCGGCGTCATCTTCGGTATCTTCACCAACCCTGCCTATACCATCCCGGAGATCTGGGATCACTTCGGCAGCATGCACCCGTCGGGCACCCCGATCTGGAGCTTCATGTTCATCACGGTCGCCTGCGGCGCGATCTCCGGCTTCCACTCCACCCAGTCGCCTCTGATGGCGCGCTGCATGAAGAGTGAGAAGCAGGGCCACTTCGTTTTCTACGGTGCCATGGTCTGTGAGGGCGTCATCGCTCTGATCTGGGCCGCAGCCGGCTGCTCTCTGTACGAAGTCACCGGCGGCCTGAACACCGGTCTGGCACAGGCGCTGGCCATGGGCCAGTCCAAGGCCATCTACGATGTCTGCTCCAAGACCATGGGCGGCGTGGGCATTGCGCTGGCCATGGTGGGCGTCGTCGTCTGCCCCATCACTTCTGGTGATACCGCCTTCCGTTCCGCGCGTCTGACGCTGGCCGACTGGTTCAAGATCGACCAGGACGGCTACGCGAACCGCCTGAAGCTCTGCATCCCCGTTCTGGGCGTGGGTGCGTTCCTGGGCATCGGCAACGCGCTGGGCTTCATCAATTACACGGTCATCTGGCGTTACTTCAGCTGGACCAACCAGACGCTGGCCATGATCGTTCTGTGGGCCGCTTCCATGTACCTGTTCAAGGAAAAGAAGAACTACTGGATCACGGCTGTGCCTGCTACCTTCATGAGCGCTGTGTCCTGTACCTACTTCGTGCTGGCTCCGGAGTGCCTGGGCGGCCTGCTGAACAGCAAGACCGCGGAGGGTGCCACCATCTACAATACGGCGGTCGCATACCCTGTGGGCATCGTCTTCGCCGCTGCAATGCTGGCCCTGTTTATCCACGCCACCAAAAAGGCTGGCGTCAGGAAAGCCGCATGATCCGATGAGATCCTGAGTTCCTCTTCTAATATTTGCCCATTCACAGAAGACCGGCCGCCGGGAAGTCCCCGGACGGCCGGTCTTCGTTTGCAACGGGAGAAACCCGGCCGAATAACACGAAAAAACACTGAAAATCGCGCAAAAATTGCAGGCGTGGTCAAACTGCACAAAAAACAGGCGGAAAGTTTGGGAGCTGCAACGTTCGTCGGTCAAAATCACACAAAGAACGTTTTCGGAAAAGAAAATTTGCCGAGGAGACGCTAAAAATCTTTGCCAAAAGAAACGCCTGAAACCCCACCATATACTTTTTGATATGAGGGCTATGCGGGAAAGATATTGTTCGAGTTATGAAAAATGTGTTAACATGAAGCCAGACATGGACCACGCACGGCAGAATGGGGCCGTGGGCGTGGATCTGAAAAAGGAGGTTTCTGGTATGATTAGTTTCTTACTCTGTCTGGCGCTCCTGATCGTAGGCTATTTTGTCTATGGCAAGATCGTGGACAACACGTTTGGACCGGACGACCGTGAAACTCCCGCTGTGCGCATCAACGATGGCGTTGACTACGTCGTGATGCCGCAGTGGAAGCTGTTCCTCGTCCAGCTGCTGAACATTGCGGGCCTCGGCCCCATCTTTGGTGCACTGCAGGGTGCTCTGTGGGGCCCTGTGGTGTTCCTGTGGATCACCTTCGGCACCATCTTTGCAGGCGGCGTCCACGACTACTTCTCCGGTATGATGAGCGAGCGCAATGAGGGCGCATCCATCGCTGAAGTCACCGGTAAGTACCTCGGACCTGTCATGCAGAACATCATGCGTGTGTTCTCTGTCGTGCTGCTGATCATGGTCGGTACCGTGTTCGCAGTCGGCCCCGCCGGTCTGATCGTTACCCTGTGCAAGAACGGCGGCCTGTCCGGCGTGGTGACCACCACCCTGTTCTGGCTGATCATCATCCTGGTGTACTACTTCATCGCAACCTTTATCTCCATTGATGCCATCATCGGCAAGATCTACCCCGTGTTCGGCATCTGCCTGATCATCATGGCTGTGGGCGTTATCATTGGTATCTTCACCAACCCCGCTTACACCATCCCCGAACTGTGGTCGAACTTCCACAGCATGCATCCGTCGGGCACCCCGATCTGGAGCTTCATGTTCATCACCGTTGCCTGCGGTGCCATTTCCGGCTTCCACTCCACCCAGTCGCCCCTGATGGCGCGCTGCATGAAGAGCGAGAAGCAGGGCCATTTCGTGTTCTACGGTGCCATGGTGTGTGAGGGCGTCATCGCTCTGATCTGGGCCGCAGCCGGCTGCAGCCTGTACGAGGTGACCGGCGGCCTGAACACCGGTCTGGCCGAAGCACTGGCCATGGGCCAGTCCAAGGCCATCTACGATGTCTGCTCCAAGACCATGGGCG
>OGLM01003094.1_pt1 | contig 14137 bp, 9 predicted proteins | sample 1572531 | NCBI WGS metagenome assembly OGLM01 (sample SAMEA2581909, study PRJEB24529) | metagenome | biome: Human gut stool | place: China | collected 2011 | reverse complement strand
AGCGGTGATCTTTGCGCCCTCCTCGGGGTCTGCGATCTCGCCAGCGCCCACAACGCCGTCCTCGACGCCGCCGATGGAACCGACCTCAGCTTCGATGCTCAGGCCCTTGGAATGTGCCAGAGCGACCAGCTCCTTGGTCTTCTCCACGTTCTCCTCAATGGAGTAGTGGCTGCCATCGAACATGATGGAAGAGAAACCGGCTTCCACGCAGGCCTTGCAGCCTTCGTAGGTGCCGTGGTCCAGATGCAGAGCAACGGGAACGGTGATCCCCATGGAATCGACCATTGCGCTGACCATCGCAGCAACGGTCTTGAAACCGGTCATGTACTTGCCGGCACCCTCGGAGACGCCCAGGATGACGGGGCTCTTCATCTCCTCGCAGGCGGTCAGCACAGCCTTGGTCCACTCCAGGTTGTTGATGTTGAACTGGGGCACACCGTAGTGGCCGTCGCGTGCCTTGATGAGCATTTCGGTTGCATTTACCAACATTATTCATTACCTCCGCAAATTCATATTATTGGGGTGAAAAGTCGTTTGAGAATGCGACTTTGCGTATCCCTTAACGAACCTGTAAGGCTAGTATACCCCAAACAAACTATAAAATCAATCCAAATTTTCAACATGGTTTCCCGTTCGTCAAAATGATGTTGGAGATTGTGGCAAAATGCGGGAACGAGACGTTCAAAAAATAGTCATATTTCCGACTTGAATTTTACAAAAAGTACGGCGGCTTCTGCACGGAAAATTTCCTCACGGTTGAAAACCCGGTGGAAAGTGTGGAATTCCACCCGGAAAGTGGGCGCAGATGCTTGATTTTTGAACACTTTCAACGGAGTTTTCAACATGTGGAAAAGAATGGCCCGTTTTACAAAGTGTATATGGACTCGAATGTGGAAAACTTTTGCCGAAAAAAATATACCGATAAAATGACAAGGGCGCAGCCCGCTGCCGACCGGGACAAAATTCAGGCGGGAAAAAAGGAGAATCCTATGGCAAAGGCGGGGCGGTTATGTTATACTTTACTATGACAATCTGTCGAATTTCGTAAACAGTGAAACAAAAAGGGCCTGTCCCTTTTCGATAAATGGAAGGAGAACACAATGGACGAACAGAAAATGCCGCGCCGCCCCCGCCGCGCTGCGGAGGACACGCCGAAGAATGAGAGCCTGGTCTACGGCAAGAACCCCGTGACCGAGCTGCTCAAGAGCGGCTCCGGCGTGGACACGGTGCTGCTGGCCGAGGGCATGGCCCCCGCTGTGGCGGCGTACTTCACCGCCATGGCCAAGGAGGCCGGGGCCACCGTCAAGCGGGTCCACCCCAACAAGCTTCGCCTGATGACCGGCACCGAGAGCCACCAGGGCGTGGCTGCGTTTGCCAGCGAGATCGAGTATGCCACCGTGGAAGACCTGCTGGCAGCGGCCAAGGCGAAGGGGGAGCCGCCCTTCCTCGTGCTGAGCGACGGCATCGAAGACCCCCACAATCTGGGCGCGGTGATGCGCAGCGCACTGCTCTGCGGTGCCCACGGCATCGTCATCCCCAAGCGGGGCGGCGCTTCCGTGACCCCCACCGTCATCAAATCCAGCGCCGGTGCTGCGGAGCGCCTGCCCGTGGCCCGTGTGGCCAACATCGGCGAGACCATCCGCCGCCTGAAGGACCAGGGCGTTTTCGTCTACTGTGCCGATATGGACGGTGTGCCCCTGCGCAAGAATAACCTCACCGGCCCCATCGCGCTGGTGCTGGGCAGCGAGGGCAGCGGCGTCTCGCAGCTGGTGAAAAAGCTCTGCGACGGCGTGGTGCGGCTGGATATGGCCGCACAGGGCACCGGCGTGGACAGCTTCAACGTCTCGGTGGCTGCTGGCATCATTTTGTATGAGATCCAGAGCCAGCGCGCAGGCGAATAAACGCGGACTGCTCCGCAGAGATTGAGCAGGGAGGTACAACGAATGGCGAAGAATGATGCCCGTAAAAACGGCTTTGAAAAAACGAACCCGGAGGACCTCGCAGCCAAGGAAGAAAAATTCCGCACCTTTTTTAGCACCAGTGTGGCGCAGGTGCCCGATGAGATGAAGCACCGGGACGACGAAAAGCAGGAGCCTGCAAAGCAGAAGACCCAGAGCAGCATCCTGGGCCGCATCCTGGGCCGCGCCAAGGAGGAGGCAGAGCCTGCCCCCGAAAAGCCTGCCATGCCGCAGGAACTTCCGCCGACGGGTGAAATCCGGCTGGGCGGGGAAGACGAGGCCGCGGAGCCGAAGGCCGATCTGGAGCTGGCCGCAGACTTCTTTGTGGCAGAGGAGCCGGAACCGCCGGTGCAGCCTGCCCCGGCCGCCCCGGCCGAGCGGAAGTCGGCTGCCGAAAAGCAGCCCGCTCCGCAGCCGCAGCAGCCGAAATATGAGAAGAACTATGTGCGCGGCCCGCTGACCCCGCAGGAGCAAAAGGAACATGCCGAGATGCAGGAACTCAAGGCCCTGCTCTTCCCGGCTCCGAAACCGGCCCGGCCCGAAGCGGACACGCCCGCCCCGCAGGAGGTGCTGGGCGTCGAGACCGCCGCATTGGAGGCCGAGGAAAAGGCCTGCGCGGCCCTGCCGAAGATGGTCTTCGCCGAGGACCGGACCCGCAGGCCGGAGCCGGAAGAGGCCCGACCGGAGCCGACCCAGCCCTTCCGCTTCTTTGGGGAAGGTGACGACGAAGCCACGCCTGCGGCCCCCACGCGTGAGACGCCGCCCAGCATGGACGACAGCATGAGCATCCCGTTGGTAGGCCTTGAGGAGGAACCGGAAGCGCCGGTCTCCGCACCGGATGCCGCGTCCGCCGAAGCTGCCCAGCCTGCGGAAGCGGCTGCAAAAGCCGCACCCGGCAACGCATCCGCATCCGAGACGCCTGCGGCCCCGGCAGAGGAAGCTGCCGCAGAGCCTGCCGAAGAATCTACCCCCGAAACCGTGGACGAGAAGCTGCATAAGATGAGCGCAGAACTCACGCTGCGCTGTGTGCTCAGCGGCATCCTGGCTGTGGTGCTGCTCCACTTCGGTCTGACGGCGGCGGGCCTGCTGGCACCCATTGCCTCGCTGGACCCGGTCGTCGCTCCGGCGGCATTCTACGCCGCCAACCTGCTGGTGCTGGCTGCGGCGCTGGCCGTGGCCTACTCCGTCCTGCGGGACGGTCTGAGCGGCCTGAAAAAAGACTGCCGCCCCAGTGCAGACACCATGCCTGCACTGGCCGCCTGCGGTGCGGCGCTGGAAGCCGCCATCGCCCTGCTCAACGCCAGGAGCTACCAGACGTCCAGCTGGACGCTGCTGTCCGGCATCGCGGCGCTGGGGCTGTTCATGGCCCTGCTGGGCAGCCGGGTGCAGCTGGCCGCTGTGAAAAACGGCTACGACCTGGCCACCAAAGACCCGGCCGGGCTGCAGGGGGCGTTCAGGGTCAGGGACAAAGACCTGATCCGGATGCTTGCCCGCAGTCTGGACGAAAAGGACCCCTGGGTCCTGCTCAGCCGCCCGGTCCAGTGGGACGACGCCCTGCTGGAACAGAGCTTTGGCGAGCGCACCAGTGAGCGCCGCGCCCGCAAGACGTCGTACATCCTGCTGGGGGCTGCGGTGCTCAGCGGTCTGGCGTTCCTGCTGTTCGGCGGCGGACTCAACGGCATGGCTGCGGCCATGACCGCCATGCTTTGCATGGGCGCTCCGCTCTCCTCCACGCTGGTGGCCGGTCTGGCCACCCTGCGGCTGCAAAAGAGCGCCGCCGCTGCCGGTGCGGTCATTCCCGGCTGGGCCGCGATCGAAGAACTGGGCGGCGTGGACACTGTGCAGGTGGACGCCGACGAGCTTTTCACTGCGGACAGCGTGAATCTGGAGGATATCCGCATCTTCAAGGGGGGCCGCATCGACCGCGCCATCCTCTATGCGGCCAGCATCCTGAACCAGAGCTGCGAGACGCTGCGCGGCCTGTTCCGCCAGATCATTGAGGACCGCACCGACATCCTCTACCCCGTCAAGGATCTGGAGACCCACTACGGTCTCGGCTTTGCGGCCTGGTGCGATAACAACCGTGTCCTGATCGGCAACCGCGCCTATATGGAAAAGGAGGGCGTTCCCGTGCCCGAAACGGAGTACGAGGAAGAACACTCCCAGCATGGGACCTTGCAGATCTTGTATCTGGCGGTTTCGGGCAGCCTTCACGCCATGTTCGTGCTGCGCTCCACAGGCGGGCGGAATGCGGCCCGCGGGCTGGAAGTGCTGCAGAAGGAGAACATCCGCCTTCTGGTCACCTGCAAAGACCCCAGCCTGACCGCCAGGCACATCACCGATGCCTACCATCTGCCGGAGGGCATGATCACCCTGCTGGAACAGGACCAGTGCGACGCCCTGAACGCTGCCCCGGCGCAGCCGGAGAACGCCGCCCGCTGCTGTATGCTGCACGATGAGGGCTTCGTCAGCCTCATCGGCGGTCTCCGCGCTGCCGAGCAGGCCCAGAACGCCGAGACGGCTGCCACCACGGTGCAGCTGGTGTCGGTCTGGTTCTCGGTGGCCATTGGTGTGCTGCTGACCTATGCGGGCAGCATCGGCACCCTGTCCGTTGCCGCTGTGCTGATGTATCAGGCCGCGTGGAGCGCCCTCAGCTTGGCCGTCTGCGCGCTGAAGCAGCACTAACTGAAAATAATTCTTAAAATAAATAGGAATTATTCTTTATTTTGAGTTCAAATTCTGCTATAATACTCTCAGAAGGAACGCCCCGGCTGCAGCCGGAGGTGAACACATACACACAACAATAAAGGAGAGCATGGATTATGGAACTCAAGGGCACCAAGACCGAGAAAAACCTGTGGGAAGCATTTGCAGGCGAGAGCCAGGCCCGCAACAAGTACACCTTCTTCGCCAGCGTAGCCAAGAAGGAAGGCTATGAGCAGCTGGCCGCGATCTTTGAGGAGACTGCCGCCAACGAAAAGGAACACGCCAAGATGTGGTTCAAAGCCCTGCACGGCGGCTCCATTCCCGACACCATGACCTGCCTGGAAATGGCAGCGGGCGGCGAGCACGACGAGTGGACCGAGATGTACCCCCGCATGGCGAAAGAGGCCAAGGAAGAGGGTTTCCCTCAGTTGGCTGCGCTCTTCACCATGGTGGCTCAGATCGAAAAAGAGCACGAGGAGCGCTACCGCGAGCTGGCCGAGAACCTGAAGAACAATCAGGTTTTTGCCCGTGAAGAGCAGCAGGTCTGGCAGTGCAGGAACTGCGGTTACACTTACATCGGCAAGTCTGCACCCCTCAAGTGCCCCGTCTGCGCACATCCCCAGAGCTATTTTGAGCTGAAGAAGCACAACTACTAAGAACCAGCCCAAGAGGCTGCGATACTCCCCCAGTCACGGCGCTGCCGTGCCAGCCCCCTCGGAGAGGGAGCCTTGGCGTGGCGGTAGGCCGGAAAAGCCTCCCTCTTTGAGGGAGGTGTCATCGCGCAAGCGATGACGAAGGGAGTATCGCAGTCTCTTTTTTTTGTTGCAATCCCACCGGAAATGTGTCATAATCGAAAAAAAGATAACAGAGGGGAGAGAACAGGATGGCTTATCGGGCAGCGGTCTGCGACGACAGCGCAGCGGATGCGGACTATGTGCGCGGCATCGTGGCGCACTGGGCAGAGCAGCGGGGCGTCGCGCTGGAATGCCGGGCCTTTTCCTCGGCGGAACAGTTCCTGTTCTGCTACGCAGAGGATAAAAACTTTGATTTATTACTGCTGGATGTAGAAATGCCCGGCGCAGACGGTGTCACACTGGCCAAAACGGTCCGGCAGGAGAACGAAGCCGTGCAGATCGTCTTCATCACCGGCTACTCGGATTACATCGCCGAGGGCTACGATGTGGCCGCGCTCCATTACCTGATGAAGCCGGTCCGCCCCGAAAAGCTCTGTGCCGTGCTCGACCGCGCGTGGGAGAAGCACCGCCGGAATGAGCGCTGCCTGAACCTCGAACGTTCCGGTGAGATGATCCGTCTGCCGCTGTATGAGGTGCGGTATCTGGATGTGCACCAGAACTATGTGACCGTCCACGCCAGGCAGGATTATACCGTTAAACGGACGCTGGCTGAGTTCGAGGCAGGGCTGGACGAGCAGTTCTTCCGGGTGGGGCGGGGGATGATCCTGAACCTGAAGCAGATCCGCCGCGTGACCAAAAAGGAGGTCGTTCTGGCGGACGGCACAGTGCTGCCCCTGCCGCGCGGCAGCTATGAGCCGCTGAACCGGGCCATCATCGAGAGGACATGAGGCAGAGGAGGGGAAAACAGATGCTGAAACTTTTTTCAAGGCTTTTGGATCACCGCATCGAAGCCTACCAGCGGGAGCTCATTGAGACGCATTACAAAGAGGTGGACAACATGTACCGCCAGATGCGGGGCTGGCGGCACGATTACCGCGGCCACATCCAGACCATGAAGGTCCTGGCGGCGCAGGGGGATCTGGAAGGCATCCGGGCCTACCTTGACCAGCTGGACACCGACCTGAACACCGTGGACCTTGCGGTCAAGACGGGCAACGCCATGGCGGATGCCATCCTCAACAGCAAGATCTCCCTCGCGAAGAGCCGGAACATCCCGGTGCAGATCGATGCCCACATCCCGGTCCGGCTGAAGATGAGCGAGTTGGACCTCTGCTGCATCCTCGGCAACCTGTTCGACAACGCCATGGATGCCAGCGCCGCCCTGCCCGAAGCCGAACGCCTCATCCGGGTGTATATGGATATGAAGGGCACCCAGCTCTACATCTCGTTCACCAACTTCACAGCCAGCCAGAAGCAGACAAAACTTGCCGGGCGGTTCGCCACCACCAAGGGCGCGGGCCATGGCTTCGGTCTGGTGCGTATTGACGCCATCGTCGAAAAACTGGACGGCTACCTCAGCCGCAACAGCGAGGATGGAGCCTTCACGACGGAGATCTTGATCCCGCAAGTATGAAATTGGAAGGTGTTCCTTTGTACCAAGGAAACCATTGCAATTCATCCCCCAAAATGAACCGTTCGTCCCCGATTTGTGCCGGGGACGATTTTTTGTGGTAGGATAGGCCCAGACGAACGAAAGGGGAATCCCACATGGAAACGGGAACGAACAAAACGAAGCAAAAACCAAAATACGACCTCTGGCAGATCACGGCCTATATGCTGGGCGTGGCATGGCGGGGCAGACATTGGACGGTGTTCACGGTCGGCCTCTCGCTGGCGCTGGTCACGGCGGGCAGGACCATCGCGGAGCTGTTGTTTGCCCCGGCGGTGCTCCGAGTGCTGGAACAGGGGATGGCGCTGGGCCGTCTGCTGGCGGTCATTGGCGGGTTTTCCGTGCTGCTGGTCGCACTGACCTTCCTGCAAAGTTATCTGAGCGAACGGAATCTCTTTGGAAAAATGAACGTCCGGGTCGATATCCTGGACCTCTCGGCCCGCAAGCGGGCCGGCACCTCCTACCCGAACCTGCTGGACAAGCGCTTCCTGGATCTGAGCGCCAAGGCCGACCGGGCCGGAAGCACCAACAATGAATCCGTCGAAGCATTCTGGGTGAGCTGGGGCGAGATCCTGACCAACCTCTTCGGCTTCGGGGCCTACCTGCTGCTGTTGTCCGGCCTGAACGCCTGGCTCTGCCTGCTGGTCTGCGCCACATCGGTCGTCAGCTATCTGGCGTCCCGGCGGATCAACGAGTGGGGCTATCGCCACCGCGAGGAGGAAGCCGGGTATGTGAAGCGGCTGGCCTACGTGCAGAAGGTCGCCACCGACCGGCAGTACGGCAAGGATATCCGTATCTTCGGCCTGCGGGAGTGGGTGGAGGAACTCTGGGAGAGCACGATGCGGCTCTACCACGGCTTCCTGCTCCGGCGGGAGACGGCCTACCTCTGGGCCAATGTCATCGACCTGGCCCTGCTGCTGGTGCGCAACGGCGCGGCCTATGCCTACCTGATCTGGCTGACACTGGAACAGGGCCTGCCGGTCTCGCAATTCCTGCTCTATTTCGGCGCGGCCACCGGTTTTGCCCAGTGGGTCAGCGGCATTCTGGAAAAGTTTGCAAAACTGCACAAGCAGTGTCTCGACATCTCCACCGTGCGGGAATTTCTCGAATATCCGGAACCGTTCCGCTTTGAGGACGGCCTCCCGCTGGAAAAGCGGCTGGATACCCCCTATGAGCTGCAGCTCGAAGGGGTCAGCTACCGGTACCCCGGCGCGGAGAAGGACACCATCCACAAGCTCGACCTGACCGTCCGCCCCGGCGAGAACCTCGCCATCGTGGGCCTGAACGGTGCGGGCAAGACCACGCTGGTCAAGCTGCTCTGCGGCTTCCTCGATCCCACCGAGGGCCGTGTCCTGCTCAATGGGCAGGACATCCGCCCGTATAACCGCCGGGATTATTACAAGCTGTTCGCGGCGGTGTTCCAGGATTTCTCGGTCCTGTCGGCCACCGTGGCCGAGAACGTGGCCCAGTGCCGCACCGGCATCGACGAGGCCCGCGTCTGGCACTGCCTGGACGAAGCGGGCCTGACCGAAAAGGTGCAGAGCCTGCCCAAACAGCTGGAAACGCAGATCGGCCGGGAGGTCTACGAAGACGGCATCGAGCTGTCCGGTGGGCAGACCCAGCGGTTGATGCTGGCCCGTGCGCTGTACAAGGATGCGCCTGTGCTGGTGCTGGATGAACCGACCGCCGCGCTCGACCCCATCGCCGAGAACGACATCTACCAGAAATACAACGAGATGACGGCAGGCAAGACCAGCCTGTTCATCTCGCACCGGCTGGCCTCCACCCGCTTCTGCGACCGCATCCTCTATCTGAAGGACGGCCGGGTGGCCGAGGAGGGCACCCACGAAGAGCTGCTGAAACGGGGCGGCGGCTACGCCGACCTGTTTGAGGTGCAGAGCCAGTATTACCGGGAGGAGAACGAAGCATGAGCGCATCGAACAAAACGATCACCATCCGGCAGGGGTGCCGGTACGCCTGGCGGGAGTGGAACATCTTCTGGAAGCTGTCGCCGAAGTTTTTCTATGCCACGTTTGCCAGTGCCGCCCTCACGGCGCTGAGCCCTTATGCCACGGTCTGGCTGTCGGCCCAGCTGGTGGGCGAACTGTCCGGCGGGCGGGACCCGCACCGGCTGATGGTCTGGGTGCTCTGGACCCTGGGCACGACCGCCGTGCTGACCCTTCTGCGCGCAGCGGCGCTCCACTGGAAGGAAGCGGAAACGGACGACCTCTGGCAGCGGCAGACCCGAACGTATATGGACAAACAGATGTCCCTCGACTACGTGGATGAGGACAGCCAGCGGGTCTATGACATGTACAGCCAGATCCAGCAGGACGCCAGGCTATCGGGTGCGGGCGGCACGATCTGCATTTTGCTGGTGGAAAAGATCGCCACGGCACTGTTCCAGATCTTGGGCGGCGTGGTGCTTTGCTGGGGGCTGTTCACCGCGGCGGTGCCGGATGGGCGGCTGGCCTTTCTGGGGCACCCGCTGTTTCTGGCGGCGTTCTGGGCCGTGATGGTCTGCACCGCCTGCCTGTCGCCCGTGTTCGCGGGGCAGGCGGCCAAATATATGCCGCTGCTGCAGGAGTCCGGGAAGCTGGGCAACCGGATGTTCCACGTCCAGTTCACCCTGCCGGAAGAGCCGAAGAACGCCCCCGACCTGCGGATGTACGACCAGTACCAGAATGTCGTCAGCGGCTATATGGTGGGTCTGTGGGATGCCTTCGCGAGGCTGCGCCGGGGCGCGATGGGGATCTTCCGGTCGGCCTCCTCGGCGGTGCCGGCGCTGCTGATGGGGCTGGTCTATCTCTTCGTCTGCCTCAAGGGCTGCGGCGGGGCGTTCGGTCTGGATGCCGTGACGCAGTACCTCGGTGCGGCCGCCAACCTGTTCCAGGGCGTTGTCACCCTTGTGAACATGCTGGCCGAGATGGAGATCAACGGCGTCTATATGAAAAACATCTTTGATTACCTCGACCTGCCCAACAACATGTATCAGGGCAGCCTGACCACCGAAAAACGGAGCGACCGCCAGTATACGGTGGAGTTCCGGGATGTCTCCTTCCGCTACCCCGGCAGCGCGCAGTACGCCCTGCGCCACCTGAACATGAAGTTCAAGGTCGGCGGGCGGCTGGCCGTGGTGGGGATGAACGGCAGCGGCAAAACGACCTTCATCAAGCTGCTCTGCCGCCTGTACGACCCCACCGAGGGAGTCATCCTGCTGAATGGCATCGACATCCGGAAGTACCGCTACGACGAGTACATGGACATCTTCTCGGTCGTCTTTCAGGATTTCCGGCTGCTGGCCCTCCCGCTGGGCCAGAATGTCGCGGCCTGCACCGGATACGATGCCGCCCGCGTGACCGACTGCCTGCAAAAGGCGGGCTTCGGGGAACGGCTGGCGGCGATGCCGCAGGGGCTGGACACGGCGCTGTATCAGGAGCTGGACGAGAACGGCGTGACCGTCTCCGGCGGCGAGGCACAGAAGATCGCCATCGCGCGGGCTTTGTACAAGGATGCGCCCTTCATCATCCTGGATGAACCCACCGCCGCGCTCGACCCCGTGGCCGAGGCGGAGATCTACGCCAAATTCAACGAGATCGCGGGGGACAAAACGGCCATCTACATCAGCCACCGGCTGTCCTCCTGCAAGTTCTGCGATGAGATCGCTGTCTTCGACCACGGCGAGGTCATCCAGCAGGGTACCCACGAGCGCCTGCTGGCCGACCCCGCCGGAAAATACTATGAGCTTTGGAACGCGCAGGCCCAATATTACACGGAGGAACCGGCATAAAAGACACGGTCCGGATGGGATTTTTTGCACAGTTTTTGCTGCAAAAAACTATGCGTTTCCACAAAAAGCGGCTCGAATTGTGAACTCTTAGGGCGAACGGCTTGAAAAGAATTTGCATCCTGTGTACAATGAAACGAAAGTGAGAACGATCATGACGCGGAAAAAGTACCTGTGTGCGGCACTCCAATTCTTTGAAGCGAAAAAGGAGGGACGTTCGACCCTATGAGACATTCTTTTCACCCGATGGGACGGGCGCTTTGTGCCCTGCTGCTGGGGGCAACGCTGACCCTCTCGCCGCTGGCGGCGCAGGCAGCGCCCCGCGCGGAGAACCGTTCCGCAAAGCTCGCGCTGGAAGTGACCGAGATGGAGCTGGAGATCACGGCGGACGACCCGCGCCCAAAAGCCTACCTTTATACCGGCGGGCAGAGCGATTATTACTTCATCGTCTGGATGAGCAGTAACCCCAGTGTGGCCACCGTGGACGGTGACGGCAAGGTGACGGCCCGCAGTGTGGGCAAGGCCACCATCACCGCCATCTCGGACCACGGCGACCGCGCCGCCTGCGAAGTCACCGTTACCCGCAAGGGGGAGGAGGCCGAGGCGCAGAAACCCACCCTCAGCGAGACCAGTCTGGAACTGGTGCAGCAGTACGATGCCCTGCACCCTACACAGCAGCTCACGCTGACCAACAGCGACCATTCCTTTATTTATGTGTACCAGTGGCGCAGCAGCGACCCCAACATCGCATCGGTCGATGACAAAGGCGTCGTGACGGCCCAGAAGCCGGGCAGCGCCACCATCACGGCGTTTGCTTCCAACGGGCAGGCGCTGCGGTGCGCCGTCACGGTCACATCCGAGGTCGGAAAGGTCACACTGAACAAGACGGACCTGCTGTTCAAAACGGTGGGCAGTCAGGAGGCCCTGTGCGCCACGGTGGCCGTGGAGAGCGGCGGCAGTGTGCCCATCACCTGGGTCACCAGCAATCCGGGCGTTGCCACGGTGGACACCAACGGTGTCGTGACGGCTGTGGCCGACGGCGAGGCAAAGATCACCGCCCTTTCGCCCAGCGGCCGATACGCGGTGTGCAGTGTGGTCGTCGGCCTGGCCGGGGACAAATACGACACCGAAGAGGACCTGGCCGACGAGCTCAAGCTCCCGGACCCGTATGTGGCCGTCCGGCTGAACCGGCTTTCCTGAGCATAAAAATAAGCCGCGCCTTCGCAGGTGCGGCTTATTTTCATGCGGTCAGATCTCGTTGCCGGAGTCAAGAGAAGATCCGAAATTTCACGAAAAATTTTTTACACCCCCGGCAGGAACAGCATCGTCCCGCGGGCGGCCATCATGGGCTGGAACGCGCAGCTGAACAGCCCGCCCGCCACGGCCAGCACCAGGGCGAAGAGCAGCAACAGCAGCACCAGACGGGGAGCGTGGGAAGACCTGCGGGGACCTTGCTTGCGCTGCATGGCACATCCTCCTTTCCGGAACATCATCTGCCCCAGCCTATGCACCCGCTGCGCCGATTGTGCACCGGGGCGAAGTGTGGTACACTAAAGGGGAACGATACGGAGGACTTTTTATGCTGACCATTACTCTGCTGGGCACAGCGGCCACCATGCCCCTGCCCGACCGCGCCCTGACGGCGGCAGTGGCCGAATGCAGCGGGCACAGCCTGCTGTTCGACTGCGGCGAGGGCACCCAGACCGCTGCCCGCCGCGCCGGGGTGAACCTGATGCGTGCGGACGCCATCTGCCTGACCCACTACCACGGGGACCATATCTTTGGCCTGCCCGGGCTTTTGCAGACCCTTGGGGCGCAGGGGCGCACTCGTCCGCTGGTGCTGCTGGGGCCGGAGGGGCTTTTGGAGGTCTGGCGGGCGGTGTATGCCCTGACCGGGCCGCTGCCCTACGCAGTAAAGCCGCTGGTCTGCCGCGCCGGGCAGCCTGTGGCGCTGGATGCTCTTTCGGATGGATGGCCCGCCGGGGCAACGCTGCTGCCGGTGGCAACAAAGCACCGGGTGCGCAGTCTGGGCTACCGGCTGGAGTTGCCCCGGGCGGGTAGGTTCGACCCGGAAAAGGCGCGGGCGCTGGGCGTACCGGTGACCCAGTGGCGGCTTTTGCAGCGGGGACAGGCTGTCCCGCTGGCAGAGCGTATGGTGCAGCCCGCCGAGGTGCTGGGCGCACCCCGCAAGGGGCTGCGGTTCGTCTTTTCCGGCGACAGTGCGCCCTGCCCGGCGCTGGAACAGGCAGCGCAGGGGGCAGACCTTCTGCTCTGCGATGCCACCTATGCCCTGCCGGAGCAGCAGGAGCAGGCCGCGCAGTGGGGGCACAGCACCTTTGGACAGAGCGCGGCGCTGGCGGCAAAGGCCGGGGCAAAGCGGCTGTGGCTGGTGCACTATTCCCCCATGATCACCGACCCGGAGGAGCATCTTGCACAGGCGCAAAGCATCTTCCCGGCGGCAGAATGCGGCTTTGACGGCAAACGCATCACCCTGCATTACGAGGAGAACGAGGAATGAAGCTGACACTTGACCCCGGGGCAGCTGCCCTGCTGGACGCCCTGCACGCAGCGGGCTACGCAGCCTATGCCGTGGGCGGCTGCGTGCGGGACAGCCTTTTGGGGCGCACCGCCCACGACTGGGACCTGTGCACCAGCGCCCTGCCGCAGCAGGTAATGGAGTTGTTCGGGGCAGAGCAGTGCATCCCCACCGGTTTGCAGCACGGCACGGTCACCATCAAATACGGCGGGCAGTTGTACGAGACCACTACCTTTCGCACCGAGGGCAGCTATACCGATGGCCGTCACCCGGACGCGGTGCAGTTTGTACCGGACGTGTGGGAGGATCTTGCCCGGCGGGATTTTACCATCAACGCCATGGCGTATAATGCAGCCGAGGGGCTGGTAGACCCCTTTGGCGGGCAGGCAGATTTGCAAAACGGTCTGCTGCGGGCAGTGGGTGAGCCGCAGCAGCGGTTTACTGAGGATGCGCTGCGCATTCTGCGGCTGTACCGCTTTGCCGCAAGGTTCGGCTTTGCACTGGACGCAGCCACCGCCCGGGCGGCGCGGCAGCTGGCACCGCACTTGGACTGCATCTCTGCCGAGCGCATTCAGGAGGAACTGGCAAAGCTGCTGGCAGCCCCGCAGCCGGGGGCGTATCTGGAGCCCGCCGTGCTGGCGGTGGTGCTGCCGGAGTTGACCCCGGCGGCGCTTGAAGCCGCAAAGCCGGTGGTGGATGCCTGCCCGGCGGGGGAGGAAAACCTGCCGGTGCGCTGGGCGGCGCTGCTGGGCGCTCTGGGCGAGATCGACACCCGCCGGGTGCTCAAGCGGCTGCGCTGCTCCAACGCCTGCATCGAGCAGACGGCGGTGCTGGTGAGGGAAGCTT
>OGLM01003091.1_pt1 | contig 14145 bp, 13 predicted proteins | sample 1572531 | NCBI WGS metagenome assembly OGLM01 (sample SAMEA2581909, study PRJEB24529) | metagenome | biome: Human gut stool | place: China | collected 2011 | reverse complement strand
GGCGTATGGCTGTCATTAACAGAAGCTACAACCTGTATTCCGATGTGCAGAGAGCTGATGATGTAGTTGTGACGCTTCCTGCCAAAGCCGGCGAAAAACATTTCTTGCCGGAGCAGAAAGTAAAACTTATCAATCCACGAATTACTACCGATGGTTATAAAATCGGGGAACGTGGATTTGTCAATTATATCTTGCTTGCAGACGATATGTTACCAGTGGAAAGTAAATAAGGGGGTATTCAGATTATGAGATTAGCAAATGGAATTGTTATTGATAAAGAAAAAACTTTCGGAGTGTTAAAGTTTTCTGCATTACGCCGTGAAGTTCATGTGCAGAATGAAGATGGCTCGGTCAGTGAAGAAATCAAAGAACGTACCTACGATTTGAAGTGCAACACACAGGGACGCATGATACAGGTGTCAGTTCCGGCGACTATTCCGTTAAAGAAATATGATTACAATGCCGAAGTAGAACTTATCAATCCTGTTGCGGATACAGTGGCAAATGCGAATTATCGTGGTGCAGATGTTGACTGGTATGTAAAGGCAGATGATATTATTTTGAAAAATAAAGCTACTCATTCCGGAAATCCACAGAATAATGTTCCACAACAGCCAGCAAAGAAATAGATTCATAATTTTTATTGAACCGTTCAAATGTAATTGATATAATATACGAAACAATCAAATCGGTATTTAAGGAGGTCATATGAGTTTTACGATGTTATTGCTTCTCGCATACATAGTAATGGGTGTGGGAAGTTTTATCGCTTTTAAGCGAAAGCACAAAGCAATTGGTATAGCATTGTTGCTTGTAATAGTGCTTAGTATCTTGATTTTGGGACACATGTGGATTCATTCGCCAATGTAACAACTTCCAGTTTTACAATTTAATATTTATATTCACAAAGCAGTTAGTCTATATGATTGACTGCTTTTCTTATGCCAGAAGAAAGGAATTTTTATGAAAATTAGGAAATTCAAAGGTAACAGGATTCGTGCCAGTGACAAATCACTGGTCTATCATTTCTGTATCGGTTGGCTGTTGCTTCTGTTCGTTGCAGTATTCTTGTTACTGAACCTGCGACAGTTTCTTGTTACCGATTGGAAAGATTTTAACCTGCTCCATGTCGGAATTACTTGGACTGCCTACAATTCCATTACGGTTCTGATAGCGACTGGTGTTTGTGCATTGGTCGCTTTTCTCTACTACCGTTACGGATATGACCGTATCAAGCGGTTGCTACACAGACAAAAGCTGGCTCGTATGGTGCTGGAAAATAAGTGGTATGAAGCAGAAAACACCAAAGACAGCGTTTTTTTCACTGACCTGCAAAGCAGATCAAGAGAAAAAATCGTGTGGTTTCCGAAAATCTACTACCAGATGGACAATGGATTGCTCCATATCTTGTGTGAAATCACAATGGGAAAATATCAAGAACAGCTCCTGTCCTTAGAGGATAAACTGGAATCGGGGCTGTACTGTGAGCTGACCGACAAGACACTGCATGACGGATACATCGAATACACCCTGCTCTATGATATGATAGCGAACCGTATTTCGATTGATGAAGTGATTGCCGAAAACGGCGGTCTGCGGTTAATGAAAAATCTGGTGTGGGAATATGATTCACTTCCCCATGCCCTTATCTGCGGTGGTACAGGTGGTGGAAAGACCTATTTTCTGCTGACCATCATTGAAGCCCTGCTAAGAACCGATGCGGATTTATACATTCTTGACCCGAAGAACGCTGACCTTGCAGACTTGGGAACGGTCATGGGAAATGTCTACCACACGAAAGACGATATGATTGACTGCGTCAATGCCTTTTATGAGGGCATGGTCACACGCTCGGAAGAAATGAAACTGCACCCGAACTACCGTACAGGGGAAAACTATGCCTATCTGGGGCTTGCTCCACAGTTCCTTATCTTTGATGAATACGTGGCTTTCCTAGAAATGCTCACGACAAAAGAAAGCACCGCCCTGTTAAGCCAGCTAAAGAAAATCGTCATGCTCGGCAGGCAGGCTGGATACTTTCTGATTGTAGCTTGCCAGCGTCCAGACGCAAAGTATTTCGGGGACGGTATCAGAGATAATTTCAACTTCCGTGTGGGACTTGGTCGCATGAGTGAACTCGGTTACGGTATGCTCTTTGGAAGTGATGTAAAAAAACAGTTTTTCCAGAAGCGAATCAAAGGGCGTGGATATTGCGATGTGGGAACAAGCGTCATATCTGAATTTTACACTCCCCTTGTACCCAAAGGCTATGATTTCTTAGGTACGATTGGGAAACTTGCACACATAAGGCAGGACGGACAGGTGGCGTGCGGAGCGAAAGCCACAGGTACGGACTAGCCTTGCTGGTGTGGCGGTAGCCACGCCAGCATATATTAAGCCCCTCGGTATCTAACAGAGGGGCACAAATCACAAGGAAACATACACAAAAGTTACCAATTCTTGGCTAAAATTAAGCGTTTGGTAGCTTTTTTCATTGCTGTGACATCAGATGAAAAATGTCACATTTTTTCGTAAAGGGGGTATCGAACTGAATGATACAGAGTGGATACAGGGTTTTGCAGACAAACGTTTGCAGTACGGTGTATCCCAGACGAAACTTGCGGTCATGGCTGGAATCAGCCGTGAACATTTAAGCCGTATCGAATCCAGCAAGGTAGCGGTCACAGAAGAAATGAAAGTAAAACTTTTGGAAGCTCTGGAAAAATTCAATCCAGAAGCACCGCTTACCATGCTGTTTGATTATGTGAGGATACGGTTTCCGACACTGGATATTGGACATATCATCAAAGATATTTTACAGCTCAATATTCAGTACATGATACATGAGGACTTCGGGCATTACAGTTATACAGAACACTACTACATCGGAGATATTTTCGTATATACTTCTCCCGATGAAGAAAAAGGTGTCCTGCTGGAACTGAAAGGAAAAGGCTGTCGCCAGTTTGAAAGTTATCTGCTGGCACAAGAACGGAGCTGGTATGACTTCCTTATGGACGCACTGGTGGACGGTGGCGTGATGAAACGTCTTGACCTTGCCATCAATGACCATACAGGAATGTTAGATATTCCAGAGCTGACCGAAAAATGCCGGAACGAAGAATGTGTATCCGTATTCCGTTCCTTTAAGTCCTACGCTTCCGGCGAATTAGTGAAGCATGAGGAACAGGACAAGGCTGGTATGGGCTACACCCTGTATATCGGCTCATTAAAAAGTGAGGTGTACTTCTGTGTCTATGAAAAAAGCTATGAACAGTACATCAAACTTGGGATTCCCATAGAGGAAGCACCAATAAAAAACAGATTTGAAATACGATTGAAAAATGAACGTGCTTATTATGCCGTCCGTGACCTGCTGACTTACTATGACGCTGAACGGACGGCATTTTCTATTATCAACCGTTATGTACGCTTTGTGGATAAGGAAGCAGACAAGAAACGGAGCGACTGGAAATTATCTGTCCGCTGGGCGTGGTTCATCGGGGAAAGCAGAGAGCCGTTAAAGCTCACGACAAAACCCGAACCTTACACACTGGACAGAACCCTACGCTGGATTCAACGGCAGGTTGACCCGACACTCAAAATGCTGGAAACAATCACAGAAAAAACAGGGATTGATTATCTGAAAGAAATCCGTAAATCCACGAAACTGACGGAAAAGCACTACAAGATAATCGAACAACAGACCACATCTACCGAAGATGTGATTTTAGAAAAGGAGAATTGAAAAATGCAACGATTATTATTTGATTTCCTGTTCTTCTCTTTAGGGGGAACGGCTGGCGTGATTGCCATGTGTATTTTACAGGCTGGCAGACAGTCTGACAGAAAAATGATGGAACTGAAAGGAGAAAAGAAAGCATGAATTTTGGACAGAACCTTTATAACTGGTTTTTAAGCAACGCACAGAGCCTTGTGCTTATGGCGATTGTGGTTATCGGTATCTACTTGGGATTCAAACGTGAGTTTTCCAAACTCATCGGATTCTTGGTAGTTGCCTTAGTAGCCGTTGGTCTTGTATTCAATGCGTCCGGCGTAAAAGACGTATTGTTACAGTTATTCAATAAGATTATTGGAGCATAAAATTAGTATTGCTATTGTGCGGACATTTGCATATAATAAAGATAGATGGAAACACTACTCACGAAAGGAGATGCTTTATATGGCTGCAAAATCAGCAAATTTATATGCAAGGATTGAACCAGATGTCAAAGAAAAAGCAGAAAGTATCCTGTCTACACTTGGTATCCCTGCTTCCAGTGCTATTAATATGTTTTATAAACAGATTATCTTACAGAGAGGACTTCCGTTTGAAGTAAAAATACCATCTGCCAGACCTGTTGACATCGGCACATTATCAGAAGCAGAGTTCAATGAAGAATTGGAGAAAGGATATGCGGATATGCAGGCTGGACGGACAAAAAATGCGAAGAAAGCTTTTGTGGACATTCGCAAGGATTATAGCTTATGATGTATGAAGTAGAAGTATCCGAACAGGCTGACAGTGATTTGAGAGGGATTTTTGAATATATTGCTTTTGAATTACAATCGCCGGAAAATGCAAGCGGACAGCTTGACCGTCTGGAAGAACAGATATTAAGTCTGGATACGATGCCGGAGCGTTATCGAAAATATGAAAAAGAACCGTGGAAAAGTCGTGGACTTTGTGTATTACCAGTAGATAATTATGTAGTACTTTATATTCCGGACAGCGATAAAAAAGTTGTAACAATACTTAGAGTAATGTATGCCGGACGGGATATAGACAATCAGTTAAATTTCTACACAAAGCAATAAAGGATATGATTTAAAGCAGTTTTTCATTTATGATTGACTGCTTTTTTCATACACAAAAGAGATTAAAATTATTATCAAAGATATCTGCTCACATTATGCGACATACCAATAATATCATTGGGGGTACAGGATAATATATCACACAGCGTTTCCAATGTTGCGGTTGTGATGTTCTTATTGTGCTTTAAATTGAAATGTTATATTATTAAAATAAAGATAATACATAAACTGGGTATTCAAATCGCAAAAAATTTTTTTAAAATTTTTAAAAAATATAAAACTTTTTCCAGACCCTGCGTGTCTGATATATAGATAACTCAATAAGACGTTGAAAAAAGGAGTGCACTTATGAAAAAAGAAGAAATTACAACACTTGTACAGAAAATAAGTGAATAATCTGCGCCCAAATGAGCCGCCTGTCCGGTGCAAGTGAGCCACGATTCCATTTTGCCGTGAGCCATCATTCCAGTCACAATGAGCCACTTGTTTTATAATAGAATGGTATGCAGTAATTAGAGATTACGACACCACAGATTTTTATGGAAATGTATCTCATCATCACGAGATATTTACTAAAGCTAATGGTTGGCAATCAGGTAATGAGTACTTCGCGGATGAAGATAGTTGGTATCATTTTCTACCAGGAGATGAAATACAGTTTACTGAAGCTTGGGCAGACCAGACTTTACCAGCAACTTTTACGTTTTGCGCTCAATGGCTCCCCAATATTTTAGTTCAGTACGATTTAAACGGTGGCAGTGGTACAACTCCCGCTTCTAAGACAGGAACGTATTTGGACGGTTAGCCGATAAGTGAAACGCAGGGATTTTCAAAAAAATTAGCACTCACCTCTTGACAGTGCTAACAACATGTGATATAACACAATTAAGCCTTGGGTGTTACATAACAAATAGAACAATAAAACAGCAATCATAAAAACAAAAATCCTGCATGAATCGAAGAAGAAAAAGGCTGGCAGGAATGGTTTCAAAGTGATTGTATACAATAGAGAATGAGAAAAAGGAGGCAGAAACTATGAACATTAACAAGTTTACACAGAAGTCCATTGAAGCGGTGAACCAGTGTGAAAAGATTGCTTACGATTATGGCAATCAGGAAATTGACCAGGAACATTTTCTTTACAGCTTAATGACAATAGACGATAGTCTGATTGCAAACCTGATTGAAAAAATGCAGATTAATAAAGAAGCATTTATTTCCAATATTGAAACACTGCTTTCACAAAAAACAAAAGTATCCGGCAACGTACAGCTTTACGTGAGCAATGACTTAAACAAAGTATTAATCAATGCCGAAGACGAAGCAAAGCGCATGGGAGATGCGTATGTATCTGTTGAACATCTGATGCTGGCAATGATTGCATCACCCAATAAGCAGATTAAGCAGCTCTTTAAGACCTACGGTATTACAAGAGATTCGTTCCTTTCCGTACTGGCAACGGTCCGTGGTAATCAGTCCGTAACAAGTGATAACCCGGAAGCAACGTATGACACACTGGCAAAATACGGACAGGATTTAGTTGAAAAGGCAAAGTCCGGCAAGTTAGACCCGGTTATCGGCAGGGATAATGAAATCCGTAATGTTATCCGGATTCTTTCAAGAAAAACAAAAAACAATCCGGTGCTGATTGGTGAACCGGGTGTCGGTAAAACAGCCGTTGTCGAAGGTCTGGCAGAGCGGATTGTCCGTGGCGATGTACCGGAGGGCTTAAAGGATAAGAAAATTTTTGCACTGGATATGGGTGCACTGGTAGCCGGTGCGAAGTATCGTGGTGAATTTGAGGAACGTTTGAAAGCGGTGCTTGATGAAGTCAAGAAAAGCGAAGGACAGCTTATTCTGTTTATCGATGAAATCCATACAATTGTCGGTGCCGGTAAGACGGAAGGTTCTATGGACGCAGGCAATATGTTAAAGCCAATGCTTGCGCGTGGTGAACTCCACTGTATCGGTGCAACGACACTCGACGAACACCGTCAGTACATTGAAAAAGATGCGGCACTGGAAAGACGGTTCCAGCCGGTTATGGTTGATGAACCGACCGTTGAAGATACCATTTCCATCTTACGTGGTTTAAAAGACCGCTATGAAGTATATCACGGTGTAAAGATTACAGATGGTGCACTGGTATCTGCGGCAACCCTTTCAGACCGTTACATTTCCGACAGATTCCTGCCGGATAAAGCAATCGACCTTGTCGATGAAGCGTGCGCAATGATTAAGACTGAACTGGATTCTATGCCGGCTGAGCTTGATGAATTACAGCGTAAGGTTATGCAGTTAGAAATTGAAGAAGCTGCATTGAAGAAAGAAACCGACAATCTCAGTAAGGAACGTCTGGAAGCCTTGCAGAAGGAATTATCGGAAATGCGTTCTGAATTTAAACAGCAGAAGGCAAAGTGGGACAATGAAAAGTCCAGTGTTGACCAGATTAGCAAGATCAAAGAAGAGTTAGAACAGGTCAACCATGAGATTGACGAAGCCAAGAGAAATTACGATTTGGAAAAGGCGGCTCAGTTACAGTACGGCAGACTGCCGGAGGTTCAGAAACGTCTGGAAGAGGCCGAAAAGAAGGTACAGAATAAAAATCTGGATTTGGTACATGAGAGTGTTACCGAAGAAGAAATTGCAAAGATTATTTCCAGATGGACAGGAATCCCGGTTGCCAAGTTAAGCGAATCTGAACGGGAAAAGACCCTGAATCTGGACACACTTCTGCATAAGAGAGTTGTTGGACAGGACGAGGCTGTTACGAAAGTAACAGAGGCAATTATCCGTTCAAAGGCAGGCATTAAAGACCCGACCAAACCGATTGGTTCATTTCTGTTCTTAGGACCTACCGGTGTCGGTAAGACAGAGCTTGCAAAGACACTGGCAGAGAGCCTGTTTGATGATGAAAGCAATATTGTCCGTCTTGATATGTCAGAGTACATGGAGAAATATTCTGTTTCGAGATTAATCGGAGCGCCTCCGGGATATGTCGGATACGATGAAGGCGGTCAGCTGACTGAGGCAGTCAGAAGAAAACCGTATTCTGTTGTTCTTTTTGATGAAATTGAAAAGGCGCACCCGGATGTATTCAATGTACTGTTACAGGTACTTGATGACGGACGAATCACCGATTCGCAGGGCAGAACGGTAGACTTTAAGAATACAATTATTATTATGACAAGTAATATCGGCTCAACCTATCTGCTGGACGGTATTGATGAAAACGGCGGCATTAAGCAGGAAACAGAAGAACTCGTTATGAACGATTTGCGCGGACATTTCAGACCGGAATTTTTAAACCGTCTGGACGAGATTATTCTGTTCAAGCCGCTCACAAAAGACAATATCGGCAATATCATTCATCTGCTGATTGCAGACGTCAACAGACGTCTGGCAGACAAGGAATTGCAGGTACGTCTGACAGATGCGGCAGAAAGCTATATTACAGAACACGGCTTTGACCCGATGTACGGCGCAAGACCGTTAAAGCGTTACGTTCAAAAGACGGTAGAAACACTGGCGGCAAAGTTAATCTTAAAGGGTGACATCAATACGGGTGATGACATTGTGATTGATGTTGTAAACGGTGAACTTACGGCAAGAGCCGAGGGCAGAAAAGCCATCGAAGAAAAATAAAACAGCAGTAAAGAGCATAAGATTATAAAAAGCAAAGAAAAGGCGGGTGGTACTGTTATATTTCAGTGCCACCCGCTTTTTACGTGCGCCAAACATCAGATAAACTGATTGCGTGTAGTATCGTATTCGTAATCAATTCCTTTTAAAGTCTGTACGATTTCCGTTTCATCTACCATAAAGGCTTTGCAGAATTCTGAAAGATTCGGATAAAAGTCGCGAAGCTGTGTATTTGTAAATGAAAGCAGCATAACGGGATCTTTTGGTAACTGAGCCATAGTCATACAATCTCCTTTTGATACAAAACTGCTTTGAAAGCAGTCTGTGAATTTCTGTTGCCTAGCATACCGCAAAAATCAATCATTTTCAAGATAAATATTCACTTGTCTTTTGACTTTGTGGTATACTGACGGTAAATAGGCGAATAGATAAATGTGAATGGAGAGCGATATGATTATTTTAAAAGCGGAAGGCACACTTGCGGCAGTCTTTCATAAAACAATAAAAGTCATGGAACAGAATGTAGAGTGGAATGAAACATTTGCAATTAATAATAACACGCTGATTCTGCCCGGTACATTAAAATCGTTGTTTTTCAGTTTTGATAATAAAAAAGTGCTTGGAAATGTCATAGAAGAACCCATTAAAGAAGAACCACGGTTAATGCTTGGAAATGCCCTGCTTGAAAATACCATTAATTTAGTTCTTTACATATTTGGTAAGTGGGGAAAAATTAAAGGGCTAACCGTTGAAAAGGATTACAGACAGTTAGAACAACAGATGAATGACATCCTGCGGGAAGTAGAAGTACAGGCATCCTTAGATGCCACGCAGTGCCGTTTCTATCATGAGGGAATACGCATTACCTATGAAGAAGTGATTGAGCGGATTTTAGAATACATGAAGCCGGATTATCTAAATGAGGAGGAAGAAGAACAAGACGATACGGAGATTCACGATGTTTCCGACTGGGAGAAAAAGTATCAGCTCGGATTGTGGCATAAAATTGTCTGGAAATCCTACGAAACCGGTATTAGCAAAAAGAAGTTATCCGCCAAAGAGCGGGCGGCAGGGCGAATTGGAAATGACTTTTACATCACGGGCTATCAGTGTCCGGAATGTAAAAAGCCAGTGTACATGGTGGTTTATCCGAAAAATAAAGAGTTTCATATCGATACGGACGAGGGCAGGGTTATTCTTGCAAGGGCATATACCTGTGTGGACTGTCATCGTTTTTATACGCCAAAGCCCTACAAACTGCTGATGGAAGGCAGTATTTATATGATGGATTTTGAGGACGATAACACGGCGTATGAGGATTATCAGGAACTGCTCGGCGCAGACGGACAGCGTATATCCAACAGCCGGTTTAACCGTTATGAGAGCAGTGCGCCACAGTCCGATTTTGAAAATGAAGCGGATGACCGTCTGGAAGAACTCTATAACAATATGCCTGAAATGTCTGTAGAAGAAATTTTTGATATTGCCGACATGCTGGATTCGGAATTCTATCCGCAGTCCCGGCGGGAAGCAATTGAAGAACAGGTAGACAAAGCGGCGGCAGATAAAGGCATGGACCGTAACGTTCCGCCGAAAAACTGGCAGAAGCACCGGGAAAAAGTGCAGAAAGAAAAACAAAAGAACGAAAAGGCACAAAAGGAAAAAGAGCGGTCAGAATCTGCGCAGGGACGGTCTGATGAGAAAGAACCGTCAGCAAGATACAGTACGCAGAATCCGCAGGAACAGTGGGATAGCGGACAAGTCAAAGACAGGACATTTACGGACAGTCAGACTGCGCCGCAAGACGGAACGAACCGACCGGACAGAGCAGCAGACGATTACGTGACATCACAGAACGAAGGTGCGCAGTCCAAAGCTACAGTCGGTCAGTCTACAGTCACCGCCGGTACCCGGACACAAAAGCAGGGCACACTTGTACAGCCACAGACCGGCGGGGCAGACGCACCACAGTCACGCAGAACTTCCGAAGAAGAAGCTGCGGCTTCCCAGAAGGAAGTGTTATCTATCGCACTGGCAGCAAAAAACAAAAGCTATGCAGAATTAAAAAAAGCCTATCATACGGTTCTTGAGAAAGACTGTCCGCAGTCGGTCAAAGACAGTGTGGCAGAAAATATTAAAGACTGGATGCAGAAACGCGGAGAGAAAGAATTACAGGTGATGGCAGAGCATTTTCCACAGCAGTATCAAAAGAAAGTCTATCAGCAGTTTCGTCAAAAATTTGAGGAATATAACGATATTGATAATACAAAATATATGAAGCAGCTTGAGGAAAAGCGTGATATGGCAGAGCAGAGCGCGTTGAAAGCATTTGTCAACCAGCAGAAAATCCGCCCGGGGGATAGAAAAAAGCTGTTGTCACTGGCAGAAGCAATCCGTCCTATGGAATATGAAGAAAAGAATAAACAAATCATCATTGACCAGCTAAAAGACCGCGTAAAAGATATTGACAGGAAAGCAATCGAACAAATCTGTCCGGACATTTTTGAGATGTCCTTTGACGAGGGGAAAGAAGCCTATCAAAGAATTGCGACAGGAGATTTTCTGCCGGAGCTAAAGACGGATATGTTAGGCAGAATCCGCAAGCGGCTTGAAGCCATGAAAAAGGATGAATGCAGAAGTCTTGTCAATAAAATGATTCGCGATACCGGTATTTCGGAGCAGACCATGGAAGGCTTTTATCCGTATGATATCCGCCGCATGAGCAATGAAGCCTGTGAAGATACCGATGCCATTATTGCAAATAATGCACTCAATACCTATGCGGGCGGAGAAGCATTTGAGTATCCGCTTCTGATATTTGATTCAACAAAAGGTGAAAACGGTAAAAAAGGCTTTGTGCTGACACCGGATCATGTCTACTACAATGGCAGTATGATGGCGGGAACGGTAAAGGTGCGTAATATCAAGGAATTTTACGCAGAGAGCGGATTGTTCCACAAGGGCATTTATATCCGTACCATGAATAACGGAGAAATGAAAATTACCGGAAACTACAAGGCAGATAAAGAAAAAATGGAACATTTTCTTGCTAAATTAAACCGCTTTATCCAGTATTTGCAGGAAAAGCCGGAGTCCCGCAGCGTGGAATACCTTGCCGAAGAAAAGCATCCGGTAAAATGCTGTTACCGCTGCGGTTATGTCTATGAGGGCGGCAATATCTGCCCGAAATGCGGCAGCCGCAATAACGACTAAAAGGAGTATACAAATGTTAGTAAAAATATATACAATGACCCACAAAAAATTCGATGTGCCAAACGACCCGATGTATGTTCCGTTACAGGTCGGCGCAGAAGGAAAAGAACCGCTCGGCTATGTGAGGGATAACACCGGGGAAAATATTTCCGCGTTAAATTGTTATTACAGCGAATTGACCGGGGTATACTGGATATGGAAAAACGATACTGAATCGGATATTGTCGGTGTCTGCCATTACAGACGGTATCTGTTAAATGAAAAAGGTGTGATGTTCCGTAAAGAGGAGATTGAAAAACTGCTTTCCGAATATGACTGTCTGACCAGCCGCCTGCTGACACTGGATTTTTCATATCATTACGGATTTTCCGACAATCACAATGTGCGGGATTTGGACGTGACAGGTGAAGTTATCCGTGAAAAATATCCGGAGGATTATCCGCTGTTTGAAAAGCTTGTCCATGAAAACCACACGTATTTTGGCAACATCTGCGTGATGAAAAAGCCGCTCTTTGATGCGTACTGTGCATGGCTGTTTGACATTTTTGCCGAAGTGCGAAAACGGATTGACATTGATTCCTATGACAGCTATCATAAGCGGGTATTTGGTTTTATTTCGGAATTTCTGCTTTATGTGTGGGTGACAAAACACAAGCTGCGCGCATATGAGTGTATGGTGGGTATGATTGGCGAAAAGGCAGAAACAAAAGAAATGAAACAGCGGCTTGCGGATTATTTTGCGGAAAAAGATATTGTGGGTGCAAAGCAGTATTTTATGGAAATGTATACGAAACGACCGGATGTTTTAATGGAAGCGTCGGACATTACGGGCGATTTGCGGATTTGTATGCAGATAATTGCAACTGCGGAACGGGAGCTTGCCACAACCGGCACAAGCATTTTGGACAGAAGCTGCGCATTTGAAGATTATATGCACCTGTTTAAAACATTAAACGGCATTGTCAGAAGATACTGCGTAGGCAGACAGACCACAAAGGATAAGGAAATGCTTGCAAAACTGCACTTATCGGAAGAAGCCGTCTATGTTTCCGTGCTTGCATTTTGCAAAGAAAAAGAAAAAACAGCAGAAATTCTAAATCAGATAAACATGGACATTTAGGGTGTAATGTGCTAATTTTAAGATAGAAATGCGTAATACAGGCTGCGTATTGCGGCAGAAATGGAGGGAAGTATGTCAGTTCAGGATTATATGAGTGCATCTAAAATCGGAAAAAGAGCATATCATGCCTGTGTCAACAAAGGCAGGTATCCATATCTTCCGGTATTGGAAAATATTGTAGATGAATCAGACATTGAAGCAGAGGTCAGTCTGGGAATCGACCAGATTCCGCTGCGGCTGGTTGTGGGAACGTGTAATGCGGGACGGACCAATGCCTTTGCAGATAATTTTATGCCGATTCTGGATTGGGGAACGGAATTTTCAGCAAAATGGGCGAGCTTAAGTGACAGCCAGAAAAACGAAGGCATCCGCGACCCGATTAAGGTCTATGAGTATATGAACAAGTTTTATGTACTGGAAGGCAATAAAAGAGTCAGCGTTTTAAAGTATTTTAAAGCTGTGACAGTCAATGCCGAAGTAATCCGAAAAGTGCCGAAGTATTCGGAAGACCCGGATGTTAAGATTTATTATGAGTTTATGGAATTTTATAAATGTACGAAGCTTAATGACATTTATTTCAGCAACGTCGGCAGTTTTCCGACCCTGATGAAGCTGGTCGGCATCACCGACGCGGAGAAGCGAATCAAAAACTATCCGCACCAGCTCTCCGGTGGTATGCGCCAGAGAATCGTCATTGCGATCGCACTGGCGTGCGATCCGGAACTTTTAATCTGCGACGAGCCGACGACGGCGCTGGACGTTACGATTCAGTCGAAGATTCTGGAGCTGATTCAGGAGATTCAGAAAAAACGGCAGCTGTCGGTTATCTATATCACGCACGATCTGGGCGTCGTTGCGAAGGTTGCCGATTATGTCAACGTCATGTATGCAGGCAAGATCGTCGAGAGCGGCACGGTCGAGGATGTATTCTACGATCCGCGCCACCCGTACACATGGGGACTTCTCTCCGCGATGCCAGATCTGGGAACGGACGACGAACGTCTTTACACAATCCCGGGCAGCCCGCCAAACCTGCTTCACAAGGTAACGGGTGATGCGTTTGCACCGCGGAACAAATATGCGTTAAACATTGACAGTCGTCTGGAGCCGCCGATGTTCAAGATATCGGAGACACACAGCGCCGCGACATGGCTGCTGCATCCGAAGGCGCCGAAGGTCGATATGCCGCCGGAGCTTCGGGATCGAATTGAGAGAATGAAGAAAGAGGGGGGAATCGCATGAGTACAGTGACAGAGACAAACAAAAAGCCCCTTCTGGAAGTAAAAGGACTCAAGCAATACTTTCCGGTCAGCCGGAAATTTACCGTAAAAGCGGTTGAGGATGTCAGTTTT
>OGLM01003085.1_pt1 | contig 14173 bp, 13 predicted proteins | sample 1572531 | NCBI WGS metagenome assembly OGLM01 (sample SAMEA2581909, study PRJEB24529) | metagenome | biome: Human gut stool | place: China | collected 2011 | reverse complement strand
TGGTGGAGAATACCGGGATCGAACCGGTGACCTCTTGCATGCCATGCAAGCGCTCTCCCAGCTGAGCTAAACCCCCAGATGTTTGTCCTCGTGCCTGACGACGTGTGTAATTATACCAGCCACAGGGGCGCTTGTCAACAGTTTTTTGAAAATTTTTTGCAGCAAAAGATCCCCGCAGGGCGTGTGCCCGGCGGGGATCGAAAAAGCGGGGGAGTGCTCTTTTGGGAAAAACTACACCTTAGCGTGCCTGACGGTCGAAGATCTGCGGAGCTACGCGGCACAGCAGCACAGCGGCCACCATGGTGAGCAGGGTCTCGGGCAGCATATAGCTGCCGTTGTAGGTCAGGCTGTAAGTCCATGCGGCCAGACCATCGCTCAGGTTGCCCCACACCAGCACACCGGACAAAAAGCTGCACATAAAGCGCAGGAAACCGGCGGCAAAGGTGCCCACGGCCACGCCCACGGTGCGGTTCTTGAAGGGGCGGGCGAACAGCTCGGCCAGACCCAGTGCCATAAAGGCCAGCACATAGTCCAGCAGCACCTCACCGAGGAAGTAGAGGAAGGTGGAAGCGGGAGGAGGGTAGAAGCCCATGATCATTTGCAGGCAGGAGTTCACGAAACCAGTGAACAGCCCCCACTTTGCGCCGTGGCGGAAGGACACCAGCACAAAGGGCAGCATGCTCAGCAGGGTAACGCTGCCGCCGTTGGGCAGGGTGAAGAACTTGATGTTGCTCAGCACGGTGCCAATGGCGATCATCAGGGCGCACTCCACAAGAATGCGGGTCTTGGAATAGGTTTTTGACATGGGAGATTCCTCTTCTCAGATAATAGTACACAAAAACAAATGCACCCGCACAAAAAGGCAGGCGCATGGGCTTCGTTTGTGAAGAGGGTGGACCTTTCCGCAAACTACCTACGCCGGCATTACCCGGATCAGGTTCGAGGGTACTCCGCTCAGGTGCGGATCTCAGCTTTTCAGCGCCCCTGTTTTTATGTCCAGCTCCCAGTATAGCGGCCAGCGCCCAAATGTCAAGCCCCGGCGGGCATATTGGCGGCCGATGGCTCATATTTTTTAGGGAGACCGCAAACAGGGGAGGCGTGACCGGATGAACGTGGAGCCGGAGCAGCGGGCGGCGCTGCTGGGAGAGTACATTGCAGAGCACAGTGCCACGGTGCGGGCAGCCGCCCGGGCGTTCGGGTGCAGCAAATCAACGGTGCACAAGGATGTATCCACCCGCCTGCGGGCCGTGGATGCGGCCCTGTTTGCCCGGGTGCAGGCCGTGCTGGCCCGCAACAAGGCCGAGCGCCATCTGCGGGGCGGGGCGGCGACCAGACGCAAATACAAAAAGTAGGAGAGCGGTGCAGGGAGGCCTGTGCCGCTCTCCTGTTTATTTGTGCCGGAACTGCTCCAGCGCGGCCTTTTCCAGCCGGGAGACCTGCGCCTGGCTGATGCCGATCTCCCGCGCCACCTCCATCTGGGTCTCGCCCTTGAGGTAGCGCAGCTCCATGATCCGCTTTTCGCGCGGGGTCAGCCCGGCCACGGTCTGCCGGAACTCCAACCCGCTGATCCAGCTGTCCTCGCTGTCCGGGTCGCGCACCTGATCGATGACATACATGGCATCGCCGCCATCGGTGTAAAGGGGCTCTTCCAGGCTGATGGGCTCCACCACTGATTCCAGCGCCGCGTTCACCTCCCGGCGGGAAAGTCCTGCCTGCCGGGCCACCTCGTCCACGGTGGGCTCCCGGCCCAGCTGCTTTTCCAGCGTCTCCCGCGCCTGCATGGCTTTATAGGCCGTATCCCGCAGCGACCGGCTGACCCGCAGGGTGTTGTTGTCCCGCAGAAAGCGGCGAATCTCGCCGATGATCATCGGGACGCCGTAGGTGGAGAACCGCACGTTCTGGGCCGGATCAAAGTTGTCAATGGCCTTGATCAGCCCGATGCAGCCTACCTGAAACAGATCGTCGAGATTCTCGCCTCGCTGGGCGAACCGCTGCACCACGCTGAGCACCAGCCGCAGGTTGCCCTCGATCATCTGCTGGCGGGCGGCGGCGTCGCCCGCATGGGCCCGCGTCAGCAGCTCCCGCTTCTGTGCTTCGGTCAGGACAGGCAGCTGTGCCGTATCCATCCCGCAGAGCTCGACTTTGTTGTACATCCGCGCCCCTCCGGTTTCGTTTTGACGTTACCGGAAGTATGGGGCGTGGGCAGAGGAATCATGCGTGGGAATTTTTGCCCGCTCAGTCCTCCAGCTTCTTTTTCAATTCCCGGATGATGCGTTTTTCGAGGCGGGAGATGTAGCTCTGGCTGATGCCGAGGGCATCGGCGGCCTCTTTCTGGGTGCGCTCGACGCCGTCCAGCAGCCCGAACCGCAGTTCCATGATCTGGCGCTCCCGCGGGGAGAGCAGGGCCACCGACTGCCGGAGGGTGGCCCGCTCGGCACTCTGTTCGAGCCGCTGGCTGACAAGATCCTCGTCGCTGCCGAGGATGTCGGAGAGAAGCAGCTCGTTGCCGTCGCCGTCTACGTTCAAAGGCTCGTCGATGCTGGCCTCCTGGCGGCGGTTGGAGCTTTTGCGCAGATACATCAGGATCTCGTTGCCGATGCAGCGGCTTGCGTAGGTGGCGAGTTTGATGTTTCGTTCCGGCGTGAAGGTGTTGACCGCTTTGATCAGCCCGATAGTACCGATGGAGATCATGTCCTCGGCAGGGACGCCGGTGTTCTCGTACTTTTTGGCAAGGTAGACCACCAGCCGCAGGTTGTGGGTGATGAGGTCATCCCGCGCGGCGCGGTCGCCCGCCATCATCCGGGCGAGCAGGGCTTTTTCCTGCTCCGGTGTCAGGGGTGGCGGCAGGCTGGGCACCCCTGCAACATAGTGGGCGGCACCGGGGCAGACGAACAGGACGTACAGCCGACGGAAAAACGATAACAGGTGATTCAACGAAAAGCCTCCTTTTTGTGGGCGGGATTCTTGGGTGCTGCCAATGAGAGCGAGACTGAGAGGTTCAACGGCTCATCGGAACGCAGCATCGGGCACAACGGCAGGCGAGAGCAGCAGCTCCCAGCCGCCCGGCGGGGGCGGAAGGTCACAGAAGGCTGCATAGAGCGGCTGAGCCGGAGCCGAAGCCAGTACAGCCGGGACGGCGGGCAGGATGCAGTGTCCGGCTACCGTGGTGCAGGGGACGAACCGCAGGCCGAGTTCGGGCGGCGGCAGGGTGGAAGGGGCCGCGTAGTAAGCAGATAAGTAGGTGCGCAGCGGGCCGGGCAGGGCGTTCTGCACGGCGGCAAAGCGCACGAGTACAACTTCCCGGCCTGAAAGCGGCTCCTGCACCGAGAAACCGGTGTCGCAGAAGGCCCGGAGCGGGAGGGATGCGCTGCCAATTTGCAGAGTGACGGGAAACGTCTGCCCGCCGTTCCGGCCCAGAAACCGCAGGATGCCCTGCACAGCCAGATACACGCCTCCGGCACAGGCCAGCAGCAGCCCCGGCGAGAGGGGAAGGTAGATGCTGAAATTGTTGGCCTGTGCGCCGGGCAGGAGCACGGCTCCCGTCAGCGCAAAATGAAGGGCTGCGAACCATGCCAGAAGCCGCAGAAAACACCGCCCGCCCGGAAACCCATAGCCAAGCAGGACAATGCCGGCCCCGGAGGCCAGCTGATAGCCGACCGATACCGGCCACGGCAGGGCAGGGGCCAGCAGGATGAGGGAGGCCGTCGCCCCGACCAGCGCCCCGCCTACGACCCGCCTGCCCGATGTGCTCACGCCGCACAGCAGGCCCGCCGCCAGCAGAAAGAGCGCGGTCGTAAGAAAGTTGACCAGCAGAAGAACATCGAGATAGATCACGGCCCGGATAAGCCCCGCCCCCTTTTGGGAGATTATAGCAGGAGGAGGACGAAAAATTTGCAGGAAACGGGGGAGGTGGACTTTGGTATAACCTCTCAGGCGCTTCGCGCCAGCTCCCCTGGTAGGGGAGCCACTGGCGAGCCGGTAGTGGCCGTGCTGGACGAGCAAAGTTTTTCGCGTCCGGAAACGACCGGGCTCCGCGGTTGAGATTCACGGCCGTTTGCCAAGCGCCCTTTGTCAGAGCATTGTTCCGCTGTTGCTGCCCATTCGGACAGGGCCCGGCGCTTTGCGCCCAATTGGGCCCAAGCGAACAGCACACCTTGCCCGGCCTGCCAAGGGCTCCCCCTTTGGGGGAGCTGTCACCGAAGGTGACGGAGAGGGTTCGTCAAAACCGCCAAAAATCCCCGCTTATTTTCTCTTTTCATCCGCGGCATTTGCTTGCTATCTGCTTCGGGGTGCGGTATAATGGATACAACAATGTGTTCTCACATCGTTACGGTATAAAGCAACGACTTTTTAGGAGGAGCGTTATGGAACACTACAATCCGATCCTTGGCAGCGAGACCAGCGGGCAGAAGTTCATCACCTGCGGTGAGATCATGCTGCGCCTGACCCCGCCGAACTACGAAAAGATCCGCATGGCTTCCAGCTTCGAGGCCAGCTACGGCGGCAGCGAGGCCAACATCGCACTGGCGCTGGCAAACCTGGGCGTGGACAGCACCTTCTTCAGCGTCGTGCCCAACAACAGTCTGGGCAAGAGCGCCGTGCGCTGGCTGCGCTCCAACGATGTCCACTGCACCCCCATGATCCTGACCGAGCCGGACGAGACCCCCTCGAACCGGCTGGGCACCTACTATCTGGAGACCGGCTACGGCATCCGCGCTTCCAAGGTCATCTACGACCGCAAGCACAGCGTCATCACGGAATATGACTTCTCGCAGGTCGATCTGGACGCTCTGCTGGATGGCTTCGACTGGCTGCACCTGAGCGGCATCACCCCGGCTCTGGCCCCCAACTGCCGCGGCCTCATCATCGACATGCTCAAGACCGCCAAGAAGAAGGGCCTGACCGTCAGTTTCGACGGCAACTTCCGTTCCACCCTGTGGAGCTGGGAGGAAGCCCGCGACTTCTGCACCGAGTGCCTGCCCTATGTGGATGTGCTGCTGGGCATCGAGCCTTACCACCTGTGGAAGGACGAGACCGACCACTCCAAGGGCGACTGGAAGGACGGTGTGCCCCTGCAGCCCAGCTATGAGCAGCAGGACGAGATCTTCCAGCACTTCATTGAGCGCTACCCCAACCTGAAGTGCATCGCCCGCCATGTGCGCTATGCCCACAGCGGCAGTGAGAACAGCCTGAAGGCTTTTATGTGGTACGAGGGCCACACCTTCGAGAGCAAGCTGTTCACCTTTAATATCCTTGACCGCGTGGGCGGCGGCGATGCCTTTGCCAGCGGCCTGATCTACGCCATGCTGCACAACTACAGAGCCATGGATATGATCAACTTTGCGGTGGCAAGCAGTGCCATCAAGCACACCATCCACGGCGATGCCAACATCACCGATGATGTGAGCACTATCCGCAACCTGATGAACATGAACTACGATATCAAGCGGTAATCGCTTTTTCCCGGTCTGGTTTCCTGCTTTTGTGCAGGAGACCAGATTTTTTTGTGGGCAAACACTTTTCCTGCCGGTTTTTTCTGTTATACTACAGGTATGTCATTTTGTACTTTATTTCAGGAGGTTTTTCATGCATTCGACCCGTTTCCAGCGCCTGCACCAGAGGTTCGGTGCCGCACTTACGCCATCCATGGTCGCCTTTCTGGTCGTTCTTCTCTATCTGATCTCATTGATCCCGATTTTCCTGTTTTCATCTTACTGTCACCCTTTGGCAGACGATTTTACATACGGACTGCTTGTGCATCGGGCTGTTGTTTCCGGCGGCGGGATCCCGGAGATTCTGTCCGCTGCAGCGGAAACGGTGCGCGACTACTATTTCACTTGGCAGGGGACGTTTTCAGCAATTTTTCTATTTGCATTACAGCCGGGGGCTTTTTCAGAGTCTGCCTATTTTCTCACCCCATTCATCATTATCGGCTGCCTGAGCCTTTCCACCTTCGTCCTGATGCATTTTGTCTATTGCAGGCTTCTGGGCGGAAAAAGCAGTCAGGCCGTGATCCTCTCCGCGCTGACGCTTCTGCTCTCAGTTCAGATGGTGACCAATCAGGCGCAGGCGTTTTACTGGTTCAACGGCGCTTCCTATTATGCGGTCTTTTATTCGTTTTCTCTTCTCTTTTTTGCCGGGATCGGTACCCTGCTGCTGGACGCCGGCAAAAAAGTGCATCCGGTGCTGACTGGGTGCTGTGCATTGCTTGCGGTTCTGATCGGCGGCGGAAATTACAGCACCGCCCTGACCACCAGCTTCATCGCCTCTGTTCTCTGCGCCGCATGGTTATTTTTCAAAAAGCCCGGCCGGTTCCGCCTTGCTGTGATTCTTCTGATCCTGCTGGTTTCCTTTGCGATCAGCGTTCTTGCGCCCGGAAATGCTGTCCGGGCTGCCCGCGAGGCATCCATTTCCCCCGTGCTGGCCATTCTTCTTTCTCTGTCCAACGCTGTTATCTGGGTGATGAGCTGGGTCAATCTACCTCAGATCGTCCTGTTTGCGATCGCCGGGGTGTTTTTCTACTGCCTGCCGGATCGCCGCATCCTTCCGTTCCGGCATCCGGTGCTGGCAAGTATTCTGATCTTTGGCCTTTACGCTTCGCAGTACACCCCGCCGCTGTATGCTATGGGCTACATCGGCTCCGGGCGTCAGATCAACATTTACTGCTACAGCTCCTACTGGTGCATTTTTGCAATCCTCTATTACTGGATCAACTGGTTCAAGCACACCCGTTCCGAGCCATCAGGGCTGCCCGTTTTTCTTGCTGTACCATCCCACCGGGCAGCTTTCTTTCTGGCAGGCATCCTCATGCTGGCCGTCGGTCTGGTGGGACCGGAGGAGCCTCTGCCCTCTCTCCAGCGGCTTACCTCCGGCAAGGCAATTACTGCCATTGTCGATGGCTCTGCAGACCGGCATGAACAGGCTTATCAGGAACGTCTGGAGCTTCTTCTGACACCTTCTGATGTCTGTGTTCTTCCGGGGCTTCTGCCGCCCTGCCCGCCGTTTGAGGATGATCTTCTTGCCGCATCCGAAGATGACGGTGAATACTGGCAGAACCAACGAAGCTCTGGCGGAATACTTCAATCATGAAAAGGTCGTTCTGGACGCTGCAGGCTGATGCCTGCTTTCTCACAGAGCAAAAAAGGGGCTGTTGCAAAACAGAAATGCTATAGCATCGTGCAAAAGTAGAAACCCGGAACCTGTTCCGAGCCAAGCGGCTCAAGAAGGTTCCGGGTTTCTGTTTTTGTGCTATTTGCTTTTTTAGCGCTTCTTTTTCAGGTAGTACCCACTGCCGCCAGCGCGTCTGCGCCGAGAAAGCGGCCCACTACCCATGTATCCGCAATGTTGTACATCTGCTGCAGCAGATTGCCCAGCATCAGCGGCAGAGCAAACAGCAAAATGCTGCCGGTGATGGGGCCTTTGGTCAAACTACGCTGCATTGTTTCCGATTCTCCTTTTTATAACGCTGTTTCAGCCGGTGCACTGGCTCTGCCGCCGTCCCGCCTTGAAAGAGACTGCTCTCTTCCTGCAAACTTCTGACGGTACTCTCTGGGCGTGCAGTGCTTGATCTCCCGGAAGGTCTTTGTAAAGTAGCTGGTATCCGAAAAGCCGCAGTCGGCACCGATCTCGCCGATCTTCATGCTGGTGGAAAGCAGCAGCTCGGCGGCCTTTTCAATGCGGTACTGCTTGACATACTGGATGGGTGTGATCCCCAGCAGCTGCCGGAAGCTGCGCAGGCAGGCGCTCTCACTCAGGGCCACGCAGTCGGAAATGCGCTCCACGTTCAGTTCCTCAGCATAATGCTCTTCCACAAAACGCAGCATCTGTTTCATGCGCTGGGCCGCCACCTGCTCCTGCCGGGAGCTGCGGCACTCGCCCACCGGGCAGTGGGCCGCGAGGGTGTGCAGCGCCGCCGAAAGCAGATACCGAACCCGGTTCTCGTAGTCGTCCGGTTCTTCGTCCACAGCGTGCCAGGCCTCCCACAGCCGGGCCAGAACTTCCGCCTGCCAGGGCTCCCCCTTGCTCAGCAGAAAATAGGACGGTACACCGGGCTGCAGCAGCGGCCGGATGAGCTTTTGCCAGTAGATGGTGTCCATCCCGCCCACGAGCCGCGGGTGGAACACCCCGCTGCGCAGCGCTGAAGGACCTTCTGCCGCAAATTCCACCGCATGGAGCACGCCGGAGTTGATGAACACGCCCTCGCCTTCCGCCAGACAGATGCGCTTTTTGTCCACGCCCACGGTCACGGTGCCCTCGTAGGCGAGGATATACTCAAAATCCTCATGCCAGTGCCACGGCACCGAATAGCAGGTAAGCCGTTCTTCGTAGCACGCAATCGGGAACAGTGCGCTGCCGTGCTGCACCAGCTCCCGCCCCTGCGGTGTGGATGGGATGCCGCAATTCAATGCCAGAGCCATCTACGGGTTCCTTTCCGGGTTTTCAACATTGCCGGGCCCTCTGCGCCGGTTTTGTCATAAAAAACGACCGTTTTTCTTCTAACACCCTGTGACATTGTGTGATATTATGATAACAGCAACGCACAAGAGGCATTGCAAGTATAGCATGCTTGTGGGAGGAACTCAAGCCTATGGTCTCGCTTCTTTTGCCCATCATTTACATTGCTTTTATCAGTCTGGGCCTGCCGGATTCCCTGCTGGGGTCGGCGTGGCCCTCCATGTATCCGGCGCTCGGTGTGCCGGTGTCCTATGCGGGGCTGATCTCCATGATCATCTCCTTCGGCACCATCGTTTCCAGCCTGAACAGCGACCGGCTCACCCGTGCGCTGGGCACCGGAAAAGTGACCGTCCTCAGTGTGGCCATGACAGCTGCCGCGCTGTTCGGCTTTTCGGTCTCCACACAGTTCTGGATGCTCTGCCTGTGGGCCGTGCCCTATGGGCTGGGTGCAGGCAGCGTGGACGCGGCCCTGAACAACTATGTTGCCTTACATTATAAAAGCCGCCACATGAGCTGGCTGCACTGCATGTGGGGCATCGGCACCATGATCAGCCCCATGGTCATGGGCCGGGTGCTGGCAGGCGGCGGACCGTGGACGTCCGGATACCGGTGCATTGCCCTGTTCCAGATCCTGCTGAGTGCAGTGCTCTTTTTCAGCTTGCCGCTATGGCAGGGCCGTACTGCAGGCACCGACGCCGAAGCTGCTTCGCCGCAGGCGCTGAGCCTTGGACAGGTATTCTGCCTGCCGGGTGCCAGAGAGGTGATGCTGTGCTTCTTCTGCTACTGTGCATTGGAGACCACGGCCGGTCTGTGGGCCAGCAGCTACCTCACGCTGACGAAAGGCGTTGCCGCCGGCACTGCCGCCAGCTTTGCCAGCCTGTTCTACATCGGCATCACCGCCGGGCGCGCCGCCTGCGGCTTTTTGACCCTGAAATTCAACGATACACAGATGATCCGCATGGGTCAGTGCATTCTGGCCGCAGGCGTGCTGGCCCTGCTGCTGCCCGGGCCGCAGGTGCTTGCCCTGTGCGGTCTTGTTCTGGTGGGGCTGGGCTGTGCGCCCATCTATCCCAGCATCATCCACTCCACCCCGGATCACTTCGGCGCCGAGCGGTCGCAGGCCGTCATCGGCATCCAGATGGCCAGCGCCTATGTGGGCAATCTGGCCATGCCGCCGCTGTTCGGCGTGCTTGCCAACAACATCACCCCGGCGCTGTTCCCCTTCTATCTGCTGGTATTTCTGGTGCTGATGGCGCTGATGCACCGGCAGCTGGTACGCAAAACCAACTGCTGAGCTTTTACCCTTTTTCAAAACCGCCATTCTCTTTTTTCGTATACAGCAACACCAGAAAGGCCCGCGCTGTTTGGAGCAGCACGGGCCTTTCTGGTTTCTATGGACTTCCCGGGGATCGAAAGATGTGGAGAATGGCGTCTCCTTATGCCTGCAGCACTTTACCGGCGTATTTCAGCGCTTCGCGGCAGGTTTCTTTCCAGGTCGTCCAAGCGTGGATGCCGCCCTCATAGGGCACATATTCCACTTCTGCTACCTGGCTCAGTTTTTCGACAAATGCTTCCACATCAGCCGGGGGCACCACCGTGTCCTCAGTGCCATGGATGGCATAGAACTTTACCGGGCTGTTGGCAACGGTATAGGAAGCAAGGAAGGCTACCGGATGTTCTGCGTCCCAGGTTGCCTGGTCAAAGTTGTTGAACAGATGCAGCGAAGAGCAGGCATTGCCCTGACTATTGCGCCAGACTGCCGGGGACATCATCAGTGCCGCCGAGAACATCTGCGGATATTTCACTGCAAAGCGGGCTGCACCATAACCACCCATGGAAATGCCGCCGATGATGCGGCCTTCCTTGCTGGCCAACGTGTTGTAAGTTTTGTCGATAAACGGGATCAGATCATGGATGATGGCCGTTTCCATGGCAAGGCCGGGTCCATCGTAATAAAAGGAGTTGTAACCATCAATGAACACTGCAATGCACTCGGGCAGTTCCCCGCTTCCGATCAGATCGTTGAGGATATCCGGTGTGGAGAAACGCTCGATCATATTGAGTTGATGGCCGCCTACGCCGTGCATCAGGTAAATGACCGGATAGGCCTGTGCCTTGTTGTTTTCATCGTAGCTGGCAGGCAGATAAACCGAATAGTTGCAGTCCTGCTTCAGTGTCTCGGAGTACCAGAACAGCGTTTTGCGGGTGCCCGCATAGGTAGTCTTGGGCGTTTTCTGCTTTTTGAACAGGAAATCCAAGCAGTTGGCATCCTCCTGCGGTGCAGCGGCACTGGCGGTGCACACATTAAGTGCCATCATGCCAAGACCAGCAGCACCCGCTTTCAGAAAAGTTTTACGAGAGAATTTGGTAGCCATAAAAAGTTCCTCCTTTAAATCAATCGTTTTCTTATACATCTTTCAGACAGCCTGCTTTTTGTACTGCAGTACTGTGCCGTGTTCTGTTTTCAGAACTTATTGAGCATCTTTTTCAGCTTTGCCAGTTCCTCTGCATCGCGGGTGTCATCCAGCAGGGTGAGGGCATCGTTGAAATAGTTGCGGTCCAGATAAGAGTGGGTGGCATTGGCGTGGGCAGCCATAGCCTCCAGCACGGCATAACCGGAGCGCACCAGCGGGTGGGTGGCAGGCACGCTGCCGCCCTCGGCCACCAGCGCAAACTTGCTTTCCGCCATATCCTCCAGCAGGGCGCTGTAAGCGTTGTTGGGGTCGGTGCCGTGGTTCTGCAGACCCTGATACAGCAGCTGTGCCACAAAACCCAGCGTAGAAGCCGTATACCAGTTACCATTGAAATTATTGGGGTTCGCGGCCTTATCGGTGACCGGGGAGTTGATCTTGTTGGTCAGGTACACCACCACCAGATTCTCCACGGGGTCGATCATGGTCAACGTACCGGTCCAGCCCTGATGGCCAATGGTATTGGAGGGTGCCTGCGTACCGAAATACCAGCAGCGCTGGTTGTCACCCTCACGCCACCAGCCCAGACCCCAGTTGGCAGCGTCCTCCTTCTTGGGTGCGGTAAAGGTGTCCATTACGTTGCGGGAGAAGTAGCGGTTCTCGCCGTAGCCGCCGGTGAGCATGACAGAGGCCAGTTTTGCCAACTCGGTAGCGTTGGAGAACAGGCCTGCATGGCCGGAAATACCGCCCATCGCGTAGTAGCACTTCTCGTCGTGCACCTGGCCCTGAATGGTGGCGGTGCGCACGCCGGTGAAGGAGATGGCACCATCACGGGTGTTGCCGTTCAGCTCGGTAGCGGCGCAGTCGTTGGCGGCAAAGCCGTTCAGCAGGGGGTTATAGGTGGTATGGGTCAGACCCATAGGGTCCCGGAAGGTCTCCTTCAGGAAAGCGTCCAAGCCCTTGCCGGTGATGGCTTCAATGGCGAAGGCCAGCAGCATATAGTCCACGTCGGAGTAAACGGTCTTGGTGCCCGGCTTGTACATCAGCGGGGTCTTGAAGATGGATTTGAGGGTAGCGGCGCGGGTTGCAGCGCTGCCGTCCCAACCGGAGAAGAGCACGTTGGTAGAACCGGGGACGGTCTTTTGAGAGCACTGGTCAAAGGAATCGTTGTGGTACTGGGGGTCTGCAGGGAAGCCTGCCTGATGGCGCAGGATATCGCGCAGGGTCAGTTCTGCCTTCCACTGCTTGTTGACCTTCAGGCCCGGGTTCTCGTAGCCGTTGTAGGTAATGTCGATGGTGTCCTCCACAAAGGCGCTGCCCAGCAGGTCTACCAGACGGCTGTCCAAATTGGCCTTGCCCTGCGTGACGAGGTACTGTAATGCGTAGTTTGCAGTGTACATCTTGGTGTTGGAGGCCAGATCGTACAGGGTATCGTTGGTCACAGCCGGGCTGTCGGTCTTGGGGGTGCCGTCCGGATTATAGGAGTTCACCTTGCCCCATGCGTTCTGATACACCAGCTTGCCGTTTTTCACAATGGCCATCTGTGCGCTGGGGAAGCCGTTGTTCACGTCTGCCTGAATGATCTGCTCCAACAGCTCCAGTGCATCGCGGTCGATGCCCACGTCCTGCAGGCTGCCCTCCTGCACTGTGGGGTAGCCCACCCGCACGGTCACCTTTTTGCCGCGGGGACGGATGCCGCCCACCTGAATGGTGTTGCGGCCGTTGATGGTCTGGCCGGAAATATCCACGTTCCACACGCCGCCTGCCGCCATGGCAGCGGTGTTGATCTGGCGGTTATTGACGAACAGGTTAAAGCCGGTCACGCCCGCCTCGGGCTCCACGCACAGCGTTCCCTGCCCTGCGTAGCCCACAAAGGTGTACATGTGGTTCATGGCCAGCGTATCGTCGACGTAGCCCTTCCAGTTGGGGAACACCGGCTCGCCCTGCCAGCCGCCGCTCACGCTGCCGCGGCTGGTCACCTTGACCGAGGCCGCCTTTTTAGGGACGAGGTTCAGGGAGTTGGTATCCTCCGCTGCGGCGGCTGCGGGCTCGGCAGCAGAGGCTGCCCCGGCGGTGCACACGTTGAGCGCCATCATGCCCAGACCGGCAACGCTGCCCTTCAGGAACGTTTTACGGGAAAATTTGGTTGACATGGTAAGGTCCTCCCATTCTTTTTGCCGCAATGCGACAATATGCCTGTATTCGTGCTTTTTTGTCCCGCAGCAGCGGGACTGCCTTGTGCCCCGAATTGTACGCGAGACGAAACAAAATGTCAATCATGTTTTTATCTTGTGGCACAAAGTTTTGCGTTTCTCAGTTTTTCGCCTATTTTGGCACATTGTTTTACGTTTTGTTTCAAATTTTCATGCGTTTTGTATACAACCAGCCGCAAAAATGCGTAAAAAAAGCCGCCGCACAAACCCTTGTGCAGCGGCTTCGGTTCATAATTTTTCTTACAGGATGCGGGCGCTGATAGCGTTTGCCACCTGAAACAGGTCCTTCTGCCCGATAAAGCCAAACTTGGCCTCGTGGCCGTCCGCAAAGCAGACTGTCAACTGGGACGCCTGCAGCGGATCGCCAAAACCCGCCGTCTGGATGCCATAGTGCAGCACCTTGCGGTAAGGCAGCACAAAAAGCTGCTGCCGCGTGCCCGTGACCCCCTGCATATCCACCATGATGATGCGGTGGCTGGTGAACACCACCTGATCGCGCACCGTCTTGTATGCGCCCACGATCTGCTCGCCCTCCAGCAGCAGGGCGTTGATATTTTTGCAGATATCCTTCTCCTGCAGGCGAATAAGATTCTCCATCGGTTTATCGCGGAATTCCATAGCGGCGTTCCTCCTTCAGCGTTTTGATGGCTCTATTGTAGCATTTCCGCCGCCGGTTGGCAAGATGGCTGCCCGGCGTGGGTGCTTAGTCCTCTTTCATATAGGCGAGCACTTCATCAAACAGGGCAAGGTGCTGGTTCTCGATGCGCTCAAAGATCACTTTTGCGGTTTCTTCATCGTAAACGTGAGAAGTCAGATTCCGGTCGTTCTGAAGCGCGACCCACGCCTGCTAGTCCCGGATCATGCCAAAGGCATACGCCTGCTTAATAACAGCCTTCGGGCTGTTGATGTCTGTAAAGCCCTGATCGAGCAGGTTTTCCCGCATGGTTTTCCATGCCAGCTCCGCACAGAACTCAAACCGCTGGATCACACCGTCCCGCACAGAATCAAGCGGCACTTTCTTGTAATCGTCCAGTGCTTCCCGCAGGCGGGGCACAGCGTCCGTAAAGTACTTATACTTTTCGTGAAGTTTATCCA
>OGLM01003078.1_pt1 | contig 14203 bp, 11 predicted proteins | sample 1572531 | NCBI WGS metagenome assembly OGLM01 (sample SAMEA2581909, study PRJEB24529) | metagenome | biome: Human gut stool | place: China | collected 2011 | reverse complement strand
AAAACAACGGAAGACATAGAGACAGCTCCTCAGGAGGTAATCCTCTACCGCAATATGACACTCCGTCTTTTTGCCGGGATCAGCTTTTCCATCGTCGCCCTGTTTGCGTTACTCTATTATGTCCTGCATTATTTCACCGATTCGCCGATACCGGCAGGCGATGCTTTTACCACCGCCGTCGGAATCGTCGCCACCTGGATGCTGGCACGCCGGATCGTCGAGCACTGGATCTTCTGGATCGTCGTCAACTGCGTATCCGTCTATCTTTATTACCTGCGTGGGCTCTATCCCACAATGTTTCTCTATATTTGCTACGCCATACTGGCGGCAGCCGGATTATACACTTGGAAAAAGAAAGGAATAAGAACACATGATAGCACCTTATAATTGCGTAGTCGTGGCAAACGGCCGTTTTCCGCAAACAGCTTTACCGCTTCATCTTCTGCATCAAGCCTCCGTCGTCATCGCTTGTGACGGAGCCGTCGAGGCGTTGGATAAAGCAGGCATCACTCCGACAGCGATTGTCGGAGACCTCGACAGTATCCCATCCCGTTTTCGTGAACAGTATGCCGACCGCATCCATATCGTAGAGGACCAGGAAATAAACGACCTGACGAAATCCGTCCGCTTCGCCCACCGGTCCGGGCAGCAGGAAGTTCTGATATTAGGGGCTACCGGGCTGCGCGAAGACCATACGTTAGGCAATATCTCGTTGCTGATGGACTACGCCCCGCTGTTCCGCCGGATAGAAATGCTTTCGGACTATGGGATTTTCACCCCTCTCCGGCAAACGACGACGCTGGCAAGCGATCCCGGTACCCAAGTGTCTCTTTTCTCACTCGCCCCTTCCGGCACGATTTCCACCACCGGACTGTCCGGGGGTGTTTCGCCGGGGAGGGCGTACCAGCCCTTGCCCTGGGGCAGGCCCTCCTTGTCCCGGAGGGCCACGTCGTTCCGCAGGAACACGCCCCGGATGGGCTGGCCGTCCTGCCGGAGAATGTCCACCAGAGCGGGGAGCAGAAGGTCCTGTAAATTCTCCATGCCAACGGACAGCACCTGCACACTGAGCAGATCGTGGAACTTATCCACCGTCAGACCGGGGAAGGCATCCGCCTCGCCAAAGATCACCCGGCAGGCGTCCAGATCCGCCGGGTCCATGACGGACTTCCGGTAGTCCCACGCCCATTGCAGCTTTCGCCGCCAGAAGGCTTCGTCAAAGCGGTCGTTGGCATTTCGGGAGATGAGCCGCACACGGATCTTGGACTGCTGGGTCAAAAAGCCTGTGCCCAGATGGCGGCCCTTCCTGCTGATGACATCCACCAGCCCGCCGTTGGCCGTTTCACCTTCTACGCTCAGGATCTCCGCGTCATACACCCAGGGGTGGCCCTTAACGATGGCGTTTTCCGCCTTGGGGGTGACGGTATAAGTGGGATAGCCACGCTCTATTTTCATAAGCTGTGCTCCTTTTAGGCTTGATTTCCGGGCCAGTATAGCACAATTCCAGGGAAAACGCCATACTATGAAGCAGACAGAATTTCACTATAACAAAAAACTCTGCACATTCATTATCTGTATGGGAGGGAACTTTGATGCCCATTGTGTTTTTAAGTCCGTCCACCCAGGACTGGAACCCTTATGTCACCGGCAGCGGCAGCGAGGAATACTGGATGAACCGGATCGTGGACGCTATGGAGCCGTATCTGCGGTCCAACGGCATCCGCTACCGCCGCAATGACCCGGACACCTCGGCGGGGGCCGCCATCCGGGAGGCCAACAGCGGCTATTATGACTTCTATCTGGCACTGCACTCCAACGCCATCGGAAACGGCTCCGCCCAGACCTCCGCCCGGGGCATTATCGCCTTTTACTATCCCGGCAGCGCCGGTGGGCAGCGGGGAGCGGAGCTGATCGCCAAAAATCTGCGGGAGATCTACCCGCTGCCCGACAAGGTCACCACCCGCCCTACCACCGCACTGGGAGAGGTGTCCCGGTCCCGGTTCCCGGCGGTGCTGGTGGAGATCGGCTACCATGACAACTATTCCGACGCCCTCTGGCTGGAGAGCCATGTGGAGGATGTGGCCCGGCAGCTTGTCAAGGCGCTGACGGAGTATTTCGGCCTGCCCTTCATCCCGCATATGGACCCGAAACGGGGAACGGTCCGCCTGAGCTACGGCACACTGAATCTCCGCGCCGCGCCGTCCCCCGCCGGTACGGTGATCGCCAACCTGCCAAACGGCGCGGAGGTGACGGTTTACGGCGAGTGGAATGGGTGGTATGTGGTGCAATACGGAGATCAGGTGGGATACGCCGCTGCGGCCTATATCGACGTATAGGGAGAAAAGCGGACCGGCTGCGGGGGAAAAGCTGATCCGGTCAAAATTTGCAGCAAATGACTTGACATAACTACGCCTTCTGATTAAACTATATAGGGATCATTATAGGCGGCAAAAGGGGTGTCCGCCTGTTTGTGTTCTGAACCGTACCGGCCCGCTGACTGGTGGGACGGACGGTGAATTTTATGGCATTTTTCGCCAAAGTCAAAGAAAGGAGTCACAGTTTATGCTGACCGTGATCATAGGCGTTGTTGCCTTAGCCGGCGGCTTTGCGGGTGGCTTCCTTTATCGCAAAAAAGTATCTGAAAAAGAGATCTCCAGCGCCGAAGAAGAAGGCCGGCGCATCGTCAACGAAGCGATCCGCAACGCCGAGAGCAAAAAGAAGGAAGCGCTGCTGGAAGCCAAGGAAGAGATCCTGAAAAGCCGTACTGATTACGAGAAGGAAGAAAAGTCCCGCAGAGCCGATCTGCAGCGGCAGGAAAACCGTTTGCAGCAGAAGGAAGAAAACCTGGACCGCAAGCTGGAGACCATTGAGAAGAAGGAAGAATCTCTGGCCCAGAAGCACGCGGCCATGGAGAAGGAACAGGAGGAGATCCGCACCATCAAGCAGAGCCAGACGGCTATGCTGGAAAAGATCTCCGGCTTCACCGCTGACGAGGCCAAGGAATACCTCATTCAGCAGGTGGAGAGCGAAGTGACCCACGAGACTGCCCTCAAGATCAAAGAGGTGGAGTCCCGGATGAAAGAGGAATGCGAGACCCGCGCCCGCGAAGTGGTGGCTCAGGCCATCCAGCGCTGCGCGGCGGACTCCGTGGCCGAGCTGACCGTCAGTGTGGTTCCCCTGCCCAATGACGAGATGAAGGGCCGTATCATCGGCCGCGAGGGCCGCAACATCCGTACCATCGAGACTCTGACCGGTGTGGATCTCATCATCGACGATACACCGGAGGCCATCACCGTCTCCTGCTTCGAGCCGGTCCGCCGGGAGATCGCCCGGCTGGCACTGGAAAAGCTGATCGCTGACGGCCGTATCCATCCCACCCATATCGAGGAAATGGTGGAGAAGGCCCGCCGTGAGGTGGAGGCCACCATCAAGGCCGAGGGCGAGCGCGCCATGTTCGAGTGCGGCATCCGCAACCTCCACCCCGAGTTGGTGAAGATGCTGGGCCGTCTCCATTACCGCACCAGCTATGGCCAGAACGTTTTGCAGCACTCCATCGAGGTGTCCCACATTGCCGGCATGATGGCCGCCGAGCTGGGTGCCGATGTGCAGACTGCCAAGCGGGCCGGTCTGCTTCACGATCTGGGCAAGTCCATCGATCATGAGATGGAGGGCACCCATGTGCAGCTGGGCGTGGAATTCGCCCGGAAGTACAAGGAGAAGGAAGAGATCATCCACGCCATCGAGGCCCACCACAACGATGTGGAGCCCCGGACCATCGTGGCTTGTCTGGTGCAGGCGGCGGACGCTATTTCTGCGGCCCGTCCCGGCGCCCGGCGCGAGAATCTGGAGAACTACATCAAGCGGCTGGAGCAGCTTGAGAGCATCGCCACCTCCTTCCAGGGTGTTGAGAAGGCATATGCCATTCAGGCCGGCCGTGAGGTCCGTGTCATGGTGAAGCCCGAGCAGGTCAACGAGGATCAGATGGTGATCCTGGCCCGTGACCTGGCCAAGAAGATCGAGGAAGAGATGGAATATCCCGGCCAGATCAAGGTCAATCTCATTCGCGAGACGAAGTGTGTCGAATACGCAAAGTAATAAACCGTCGAAAAACTCCCCCAAGGAATCGTTCCTTGGGGGAGTTTTGTTGTTCCAAGTGAGATTTGCGGCGGCGCGGTCAGTTGGCACAGCGGCGGAGGATCGCTTCCATATCCACCTCCTGAATCTTGACAAAGCCGCCGAAGGGGAAGCCGTTGGGCTTTTCGCACCGATGGGCCACCATGGCAGGAATGTCCTCCGCCCTGCCGCCTACTTCCTCCAGCGTGGCGGGCATACCCAAAGTGCGGAAGAAGTCCCGCAGACGGCGGATGCCAGCTTGCGCCGTGCGCTCCGGATGGGCGAAATCCATTTCACAACCGAATACGTTGACGGCGAACCGGGCAAAACGCATGACATCATGGCCGCAGACGTATTCCATCCAAGCGGGCATCACCACCGCAAGCCCCGCGCCGTGGGCGCAGTCATAGAAGGCGGACAGCTCGTGCTCGATCTGGTGGCTGGCCCAGTCCTGATCCCGGCCGATGCCGCAGGAATTGTTGTGGGCCAGCATTCCCGCCCACATGAGGTCCGCATGGGAGGCGTAGTCACTGTGATCCGCCAGCGCCTTGGGGGCGGCGTCCACAATGGTTTTCATCACGGCCTCGCACAGCCGGTCGGTGAGGGCTACGTCCGGCGTGTTGGTGAAATAGCGCTCGCACAGGTGGGCCAGCATATCCACCGCACCGCAGGCCAGCTGATAATCCGGCAGGGAATAGGTGTAGGTGGGGTCCAACACGGAGAATTTGGGCCGGATGAGGTCTGTTTTGGGGCAACCCCATTTCAGATTGCCGTCCTCCTGCGTGATGACGCAGCTGTCGGAGCCTTCGCTGCCAGCGGCGGAGATGGTCAGCACCGTGCCGATCGGCAGGGTGTGTTCAATTTTGGCTTTTCCGGTGAAGAAATCCCAGAAATCGCCGTCATAGGGGACGCCCATGCCGATGGCCTTGGCGGTGTCGATGACGCTGCCGCCGCCGATGGCCAGCAGGAAATCTACCCCCTCTGTCCGGGCAAGATCAATGCCTTCATACACCTTGCCACTGCGGGGATTGGCCTGAACACCCCATAGCTCGCACCAGGAAAGTCCGGCCTCCTTCAGAGAGACGGCAACAGCGTCATAGGCTCCATTTTTCTTTACGGAACCCCCGCCTGCCACCAGAAGGACCTTGCTGCCGCCGAACTGACGGACCAGCGCACCCACGCGGCTGGCTTCCCCTTGGCCAAAGGCAAACATGGTCGGGGCGTAAAAAGTGAAATTGTTCATGGCTGACCTCCTGATCCTGTTATAGAGTTATACTTTACAGAAGCTTGCAGATCTCTTCTCCACAGCGCATCCCGTCCGCAGCGGCGGAGAGGATGCCCCCGGCCCAGCCGCCGCCCTCGCCGCAGGGGTAAAGCCCCTGAATGGGGGACTGGCGATCGTTATTCCGCAGCAGACGCACCGGGGAAGAACTGCGGCTTTCCACGGCGGTGAGCACCGCGTCGCTCTGGTCATAGCCCTTCAGCTTCCGGCCCAGGATAGGCAGCGCCTCGGCAATGGACGCCGCCACGAAGTCCGGCAGGCAGTCCCAGAGGTTCGTCCATGTAACGCCGGGGCGGTAACTGGGAATAACCCGGCCCGGCCCTGTGGAGGGACGCTTGGCAAGGAAGTCCTCCACCCGCTGGGCGGGGGCAAGGTAATTCCCTTGTCCTGCCTGATAAGCGGCGGCTTCCAAATCCCGCTGGAAGGCAATGCCCGCCAGAGGGCCGTCGCCGCCGAAATCCTCCGGGGTCACGTTTACCAGCAAGGCCCCGTTGATGTTCTCCCTGTTCCGGGCAAATTCGCTCATGCCGTTGGTCACCACCCGGTGTTCCTCCGACGCGGCGGCCACCACCTGTCCGCCGGGGCAGACGCAGAAGGAGAACACGCCCCGGCCATTGGGCAGATGGCAGCTCAGCTTATAGGTGGAGGCAGGCAAACCGAGATGTCCGGCGTACTGTTTGTATTGGGCGGCGTCGCAATCGGACTGCCGCTGCTCGATGCGGACGCCCACGGCGAAGGGCTTGGCCTCCATGGGGACGCCCCGGCGGTAGAGCAGCTCAAAGGTGTCCCGAGCGGAGTGACCGGGGCAGAGGATCAGCTGCCGGCAGGGCAGCGTGTAGGTCCCCTCCGGGCCGGTGACGGCGATACCGTGCAAGGCCCCGTCCTGAATGTCCAGATCCGTCAGCTGATGCTCAAACCGGATATCCGTCCCCAGATCCAGCAACTCCCGCCGCAGGTTTTTCAGGGCGATATGGAGATAGTCGGTGCCCACATGGGGCTTGGCGTCATAGAGGATCTCCTCCGGCGCACCGCAGCGGACCAGCTCCTCCAGAATAAAGCGGTGCCGGAGGTCCTTAGTGCCGGTGTTGAGCTTGCCGTCGGAAAAGGCGCCGGCGCCGCCCTCGCCGAACTGAACGTTGCTGGTGAGGTCCAGCTCTCCGGTGGACCAGAAGCGCTCCACATCGGTAGTGCGGTCCTCCACGCGGCGGCCCCGCTCCAGCAGAATGGGCCGTGCGCCTGCTCGTGCCAGTACCAGCGCGGCAAACAGGCCCGCAGGTCCCGCACCCACCACCACCGGCGGTACTTCCGGCGGGGTCACAGGCTCCGGGAGTTGATAGACGGGCCGGGGGGCTGCCTTGGAAACGTGCTTGTCCCGGCAGCGGCGGAGCACGGCAGCTTCGTCCGCCGCCTCGACCTCCACGGTGTAGACCATGCGGACGCCCTCCCGGGCGTCGATGCTGCGGCGGAGAATGTGCAGCGCCAACAGGTCCTTTTCGGGGATCCGTAAAATGTGAAGAACGGCATTGCGCAGGGCGGAAGGACCGCCGCCGGGGGAAAGTTTCAGATTTTCGATGCGCAGCATGGCGGCACCTCCTGTTTTGATAGCTGTATTGTACCACAGGGACGGAAAAAGAAAAATGTATAAGGTTCACATTTGCTTAAAATTTTTTTCAGACAGTTTTAAGTTTTCGGCCCTATACTACAATCAAAGTTAAGGAAGTTCCCAGCGGAACGCAGATCAGCGCCCGCTTTTCAAGGAGGTTTGACTTATGTATAACGATGAACAGAATCTGTATCACTACACCTATCGCAAGGACGGCACAGAGCCGGGCCAGCGCTATGACGCCAAGCAGCCCACCGTGGACGAGCAGCTCAACAGCTACCGTCAGCAGCAGGAGCAGCAGACTCAGAATTCCCAGCCGGTGTATCAGTCCCAGCCTCAGGGCGGGCAGACGCCCCACAAGAACGGCAAGAACCGTCTGGGCCTGAAGATCGCCTCTCTGGCGCTGGTGTGCGCTCTGCTGGGCGGTCTGGTAGGCGGCGGCACCGCTTATCTGGTAAGCAACAGTTCCAACAGCGACACCACGGAGGTGAACGTCTCCAACCGCAAGCCCACGGAGATCCAGCTGAAAACCGTGGACGGCAAGAATCCCATGACGGACGCGGAGCTGTACGCCGCCAACGTCAACAGCGTGGTGTCCATCAACATCACAGCCACCTCTGACCCCAATTTCTTCGGCCAGACCACACAGACTGCCGGGGCTGGTTCCGGCTTCATCCTGACGCCGGACGGCTACATCGTGACCAACTACCATGTGGTAGGCGACGCGGACACCGTGAAGGTCACGCTGTATAATGGCGACAGCTATGACGCCCAGTATATCGGCGGCGACGAGGACTACGATATTGCCGTCATCAAGATCGAGGCCACCGATCTGCCCAACGTGACCCTCGGCAACAGCGACAGCCTGAATGTGGGCGATCATGTGCTGGCCATCGGCAACCCGCTGGGTGAGCTGACCTTCTCCATGAGCGAGGGTATCGCTTCCTCCGTGAACCGGGCCATTGACGTGGACGGCACCCCCTTCAACATGATCCAGGTCACCGCCGCCATCAACCCCGGCAACTCCGGCGGCCCGCTGTTCAACGAGTACGGCGAGGTGGTGGGTATCGTGTCCGCCAAGTATTCCAGCTACGCCAGCCAGAGCGTGGAGGGTCTGGGCTTTGCCATCCCCATCAACGATGTGGCGGCGATGATCCAGGATATCATGACCAACGGCTATGTCAGCAACAAGGCATATCTTGGCATCACCCCTGGCACCATGAATGAGCAGATGGCCGCTCAGTACCGCTACGATGTGACCAAGGGCGTGTTCATCTACTCCGTGGAGGAGGGCAGCGCCGCTGACAAGGCCGGGTTGAAGATGGGCGACGTCATTATGAAGATCGACGGTACGGATGTGGACTCCTATCAGGAACTGGTGGCCCTGAAGAAGAAGTATTCCGCCGGTGACGAATCCACGTTCACCATTTACCGTGACGGTAAGCAGCAGGAGGTCTCCGTGACGTGGGGCGCCGTGCCTGCGGATCAGGCCACGGACAACAACAGCCAGTCCCAGCAGAGCCAGAACAATAACAGCAATTCCAACAACGGCTCCTATAACGGCGGCAATGGCTATTACAGTAATCCGTGGGATATCTTCAACTACTACTTCGGCAATCAGGGCTGATCAGCTCACGGTTTGAAAAATTCAGAAAAAGCAGGGCGCTGTGCATCGCACAGCGCCCTGCTTTTATTGTCCTCGTTTATAATTGTTTTTACGAAGAATTACTGCTCACCCGGAAGGAAAGTACTGTCAAAGCCGTAGGGCAGCAGCTCCCGGAGGGTCAGCTCTTTGGCTTCCCCCTTGCCGTTGAGACAGATGACCTGCATTTCCGGAGCGAATTCCTTCATAAACTGGCGGCACATCCCACAAGGGTAGCAGTAATCGCTGCTGCGTCCGGCGATGACGATGCGGACGAAGTCCCGGTGGCCTTCGCTGATGGCCTTCCCCATGGCGGTGCGCTCGGCGCAGGTGCCTACGGGGTAAACGGCGTTTTCAATGTTGCAGCCGGTGAAAACCGTGCCGTCGGTACATTCCACGGCGGCGCCCACGGGGAAATGGGAGTAGGGACAATAGGCCCGGTCCAGCATGGTCACGGCTGCGGCCTTCAATTCGTCAAGATTCATGGATAAAGCCTCCTTTTCGCGGTCAGGACGCGGATTTCGGCGTCCACTTCACGCCCCGGTCCGGGCGCACGTCCAAATTTATGATGTCCCTGGCATCGTAGAACTGGCTGTACCAGCCGATGACCTTGTCGCTGCCCCGGAGGGTGGTGCCATCCGGGTGGAGCCGGTCACAGATCACCGCGCAGATGTCAGTTTTGATTTTGGAGTAGGAGCTGATGCCCACGGAGGCGAACACCCGGAAGCCCTGCTCCTGCAAATACTTGAAAATGGGGCCGGTGCTCTGCACGTCGTCCCCGTCGGGCCGGGCACCGTGGGGATAGTAGAGAATGGTGGTGGGGCCTACCAGACTGCCCACCTCATCCATCCAGCGCTTGGTGTCCGCCTTCACCCGCTCCAATGAGGAGGACGAGAGATTGATGTGGCCCCAGGTGTGACTGCCGAAGGTCCAGCCGGTGCGCTTCAGTTCCGCGATGATGGGCTTTACAGCCTCACATTCCTTCAGACGGTTGGCCTCCAATTCATCATTCCAGACCTTGGTGTCCGTGTTGGTGCGGTAGCCTAAGATCCCCTGATAGCCGGTGAGACTGAGGCTGCCCTTGGCACCGAAGGGGGAAAAGTCGGGGTGCTCCCGGACAAACTTGTCCAGAATGGTCACGGCGTCCAGATCCTGAGAGATGACCTCGTTGCCCTGAGGATCCAGACCGTAGCTCCAGAGCAGGCCGTCCTTTCCCAGGATCAGCTTGTAGGTAAAGCCATCCTTGAGCATATAGTCATAGTAGTTCACATCGTCATAGGAGAAGATCAGGGGCTTTTTGCCCTCCGGGATGTAGAGGGTGTTCCGGATCATTACCGGCTGGCCGTTGGCGTCGGTGCTTTCGCTCCATACGTCATTGATGTCCACCAGCACATAGCCCCGGTCATATACGCTTTGGAGAATTTTGTCATATTCGTCCACTGTGACCATCCAGTCATCGATGCCGTCGGCCTGACTGTCGCCGTCAAAGGCCAGCTCCGGGTAGGCCACGATGGGGTGGAAGAACAGATGCTCCACCACGCCGTCCCACGGTACATAGGTCACGCCGTCCACAGTGCCCCGGTCAACGGTGGGGGAGGAGATGACGTATGGCTCCTGCTGGGGTTCCTCCGGCTCCTCGGCAGGCTCCGGGGCGGTGTCGGGGGTCTCCGTCTGAGAAGCGTCATCGCCGGTCTGGGCGGGAGGGTTCGGCTGGGCCGTGCCGCCGCAGGCGGTGAGGGAGAGGGTCAGTAAAAGAGCTAAGAAAAGCGTGGTGATACGCCGCATAGAAACCAGATCCTTTCTGTCGAATCGTAGATGTAAGTCTTATTATATCAGTTTTTTGACAGAAAAAGAAGAACAATTCGGTGACAATTTGCGGACAATGCGGGAAAAACCGGGAGTGGCTGTGCCGCTCCCGGTTTTCTTATCGCTTGTCTCCCGGCTTGAAGATCAGGGCCATCACCACGGCGGAGACTACCGCTGTGGTGATGCCGCCTGCTGTGGCAGACAGACCACCAGTGAGGACACCCAGCCAGCCCTGCTCCGCCACCGCCTTTTCAACGCCCTTGGCCAGCGCGTGGCCAAAGCCCGTCAGGGGCACCGTGGCCCCGGCCCCGCCCCAGTCCGCCAGCGGCTGATACAGCCCCACGGCGCTGAGGAACACGCCGGCGACCACATAGCCCGTCAGAATACGGGCGGGGGTCAGCCGGGTGCGGTCGATCAGAATTTGCCCCACGGCGCAGAGAAGTCCGCCGCAGAGAAATGCGTTAAGATATGCCATACGCCCTACCTTTCCGTGCTGACGCACACCAGATGGCAGATGCCGGGAATAGACTCCCCCTGAAAACTGGAGGTGGGAGATAGCAGCGCCCCGGTGGGGGCGAACAGGATGCGCCGCCAGCGGCCCTGTTTCAAGCCGGTGAGAAGATAGCCGTTGAATACCGCCGCGGAGCAGCCGCAGCCGGAACCGCCGGCGTGCATATCCTGTCGGTCCCGGTCATAGAGGAGCATGCCGCAGTCCTCATAGTTTCGGGTCATGTCCACGCCGTCTTGCCGAAACAGGTCCATTACGATCTCGTGACCCAGCTCTCCTAAGTCCCCGGTGAAAATGGCATCATAATCCGCCGGGCCGGTGTGCGTGTCGGCAAAGTAGGCCCGGAGGGTGTCATAGGCGGCGGGGGCCATGGCAGCCCCCATGTTGTTGGGATCGGTGATACCCTGATCCACAATTTTCCCGCAGGTGACGTGAGTGATATAAGGCCCAGGCCCTTGGGCGGAGAGAAGGGTGCAGCCGGCGGCGGTGGCGGTCCACTGGGCGGTAGGGGAGCGCTGGCTGCCATAGGGGACTGGCATCCGGTACTGCCGCTCGGCGGTGCAGAAGTGGGAACTGGCTTGGGCGGCGACGGTTTCCGCAAAGCCGCCGTCAATGAGCAGCGACGCCAACGCCAGTGCCTCGCCCATGGTGGAGCAGGCTCCGTACAGGCCGAAAAAGGGGATGCCCAGTTCCCGCAGACCGAAGGAGGAGCCGATACACTGGTTCAACAGATCCCCCGCCAGTACATAGTCCACATCGCCCGGCTTCAGCCCCGCCTGCTCCAACGCCCGCCGTAAAACCCGACGCTGCATGGTGGCCTCCGCCTTTTCCCACGTTTTTTCGCCGAAAAAGGAATCGTCGCACAGCTCGTCGAAATATTTGGCCAAAGGTCCCTGGCCCTCCATCCGTCCGCCGATGTTGGCAAAGGAGAGGACTGAGGGCGGTGTCTGGAGCGCAACTGTTCGCCTGCCGATCCGTTTGCTGTTCATACCATGCCTCCCAGCTGAAAGTCATGCGAACAGTATGCCCCATTTGGCGGGATCTATGAGAGGGAGACGAGAAAAACCGGACTGCACGCCGCACAGTCCGGTTTTTTCTTGCTTATGATATTTACGATTTTTTCTGACGGGCCTTCCGCAGGCGGCTCCGTATGGTTTGGCGGCCCCGCTTTTTGCGGATCCGGATCACCACCAGCATTAGAGCCAAAAGGATCAGAACTGCCAGCAAGACCCACAGCAGAGGACTGGCGGTCCGCTCCTGCACACAGAAGGTGACGGTTTCCCGGTCGGAGGTGAACAGCAGATAGCTGCCGTCCACGGTGCTGTCCTGCTTTTCCCAGCCGCTTTCCGTCTTGACCCAGAGGTCATAGCGCTTGCCGTCCTCCGGGAGCCGGTAGTGGACCGTGTAGGAGATAGCGGTCATATCCGGATCGTCCACCGTGACGGTAACGGCGGTGCCGGTGCGGGCAGAGCCCTTCGCATCTGTCCAGGAGACAGGTTCCGAAGTGTGGCTGACGGTGGCCCGGCTGCTGAAGCTGCCGTCCACCAGGATCTGGGGAAGGGTCTGGGTGTCATCCGTCAGGGAGGAGGTGTAAGGTGTGTAGACGGCATCTAGTGTCTGACTGGCGGTGAGATGGGTATAGTCCAGATCCGGCCAGACAGCGGAGAAACCCTTTTTCGCCGGGATCTCCGGCAGGCTGTCGATCCCCCGTCCGTACTGGAAGGGGACTACCGCTACCACCTTGCCGTCCGCCCGGAAGGTCAGTTCCATCTGGGAGAAGGTCTTGGGAACAGTGTCTCCTGCGCAGAGAGCGTCGAAGGCGGCGGGCTCTGCCTTCCCGGCGTAGCTGATGCCGTCGATGGCGCCCAGCGTTTCGTGGGTGAACAGGCAGCCGGTCACGGAGCCGTCCTCGTCCACGTCTCCCGCAATAGCACCGGTGTAAGCGCCGCCGTCTACGGTGACGAGACTGCGGCAGTCAGAGATCGTTTTGCCATAACCGGCGATGCCGCCCACATAATCCTCGCCGGAGAGAGAACATTTAACCCAGCTCAGGCGGATGCTGCTGTCGGAGCGGCCCGCAATGCCGCCGACATAGCTGCCGTCGGTGGAGACGGCGCCGTAGCTCTGGCAATCGGTGAGCTGACCGATATACGCCTGTCCCACGATGCCGCCGGCATAGTCATTCCGACCGGTGATGGTACCGCTGTTGGTGCAGCCGGTCAGAAGGGCGCGGGTCTGATAGTGGAAATCCAAAGAATAGTTGCCGACTTTGGTCGTATCGCCGTCAGGATCGAAGTCAATCTCAATTCCCACGGAACCCACAATGCCGCCTAAATTTGTGCTGCCGGTGATCTCGCCTTTGTTTTCGGAGGCGGAGATCCGACCGTCATGCTGCTTGACGGAGTCGCAGGAATCGGATAAATCCTGGAAATGATCCCGGATCTGATCCTCCTTGCTCTTGCTTTGATCCTGATTCCAGTCGCTTTTTTCGCTGCGGATCAGATTCGTAATGGAGCGGAACTGGCTGTTGATGGCCTTGAGGTCGGCGATGAGGGTGTCGGCAGAGTCACTGAGCAGTTGGTTCAGAGCTTCACCGCTGTCCAGAAGGGCGTCCATGGCGTCGCTCAGGGCGTCTCCCTTGTCGGTGATGTCCGGACCGATGGGATCGATCTTGATGTCCGGCTTTTCGGAAAGCTCGTGGATCATGTTATCCAAGCCCACGGTGACGTCTTTCAACTTACCGTTGACGGCATCCAGCGCATCGTTGACATATTTTAACTGCCTCAGAGCGTTGTCGACGGCTTCACCCAGCGCACTGAGGCTGTCCAGCAGCTCTTTTAAAGAGCCAGACGCATCCTCCAGGGAATCAAAGGCGTCGCTGAGGTCATTCAGAGCTGTTGCCAGATCGTTCAACGCTGCCATCAGGTCTCCGCTGCCCTGCAAGGCGTTTAACACATCCTCCATTGCGGAGGAAATTTCCGGCAGCACTTTTGCCAGCTTTCCGGCGGCGGATTGCAGATCGTCCACCGCGGTTTTCAGCTCGGCTGCGGCGTCGGACCCGGCGCTGGAGGCAGTGGCCAACTGCTTGCGTACTTTTTCCAGTTCGCGGATCAGTGTATCCAGTTCCTTTGTCAGATCCACGGCGTCATCCATGATGTCATCCAACTGGTCCAAAGCCCAGGAGATGCGAGCAGACAGCTCATTGATCTGGTCAATGCCGCCGTTGGCCCAGTCCGTCATGGCATCGGTCAG